>BNJS01002304.1_pt1 | contig 100105 bp, 168 predicted proteins | sample 8540461 | NCBI WGS metagenome assembly BNJS01 (sample SAMD00202454, study PRJDB9452) | human saliva metagenome | isolation source: human saliva | place: Japan | reverse complement strand
CGTCTTTTATTCTCAGGCAAAACCGCCTTGCTCTTTTGCTTATCTTCCATATTCTCCTCCACATTCTTACCACAAGCTGTTATTACAAATATAGTGCATATCAAAAAATATCGATATCGATATTGATATTAATATTGATTTTTCTTATCATCTATACCCTTCCATTATGACCAAAAACAAAAACCCACTTTATATTTTGAAATACCCAGTTTCAATATAGTCAAGCGAATTTTTGAAACAATAAAGAAGCTTTAGGTATTTGAATATAAATGCATAAGACCTTAGATTTTGGTATTCTATTTGCAATTTTTGTAATACCACTGTACTCATTGTCAATATTTATTACATCAAAAATTTATAAAATGGTGCAGTAAAATTGATGATGCAATTAGAGCCGAGCACAATGTGCTCGGCTCCAAGCTTATCAAATTCGCAGTCTCTCACAGACTCAAGCTTCGCTTCGCTAGCTTTCATCTCGTGATTGTTGCGGAGTAACTACTCAAATAAGCTGAGCACTTTGTGCTCAGCTTATTTGGGTAGTTATCTCATTCCCACTCAATAATTACCATAGCATATTTGTTTCTTTTTATATCATCAGTATCTATTGAGTTTATAAAATCAGCCGTTTTTGTACCTGTTTTTGTAGTTTTTAGAGTTTTTTTAGTATCAAAACAGTATCAAGAGTGATACTAATATATTCACTATCAATAATATTATACATCACATATATAAACACAACCTATTGCCACTATCTTGATTTAACATCCGTTCGAGTTAAAAACAAAAAAATTTCTGCCAACTTATCAAAAAATAGCGTTTTTCCAACTTTGTTTTTAATATTCTGATATTATCATATCTTTCAGCATTTTTAAACCAATCCAATATATCCGTTTTATCAATTTCTTCTTTTTCATCCGCTTCAAGAGATGACAAGACAGAATCATACCATTTTCGAACAATATTTTGTTTTTGTTCTGTTGAAAGTTCTTCATAAGCTATGCAACATCCTATTCGAGAAAAACATAGCTGAGCCAAGAACGCTTTTGATTTCTTCTTCGCTAGCAAAGTTACATGTCAAAAAGAAATATAGCTTGACCTAAATCAACATCATAATTTGTATCTACATATCGTCCTTCATCAAACAACTCGTAAAAAGCATTATAAAAAGCAGGATTCACTTTATCAAATTCATCGATTAAAATAACATTTGATTCTCTTGACATCATATCTCTTGCAAAAACTTCCCTTGGAATGCTCTGCACCAAATACATAATTATAAGCTTCTGCCGTTTGCATCATTGAAAATTGAATTCTCAAAAGTTCTCCCCCCATTGTTTTACTAATACTTTTTAGCACTTTCAGTTTTTCCCACACCTGAAGATCATATAGCATTAGAACAACCGGTTTGCTACTTTTCTTTGTAATAAGGCGGTACATACCACTAATAATTTGCTTCTTACAATTATGTTGCCCTAAAAATATCAGCATTAATATTTGTATAAACTTCTTTGAGTTTTTCTCTTGATAAATTAGGATAGTCTGTACTAAAGTATTCTATTTCCTCCCCATAAACAGAACGTAATGAGTCTCTAACTTTTCTTGGAGGATTATGAACAAACAGCGTTCCTATATCGTGATTTAATGTAACAATATTTACAAAATTAGATAGCATATGTTCTAAAAACCGAACCATAATCATCTGCTCTAACAACACAGTTATCTACTTCAATATTGCAGCTAAGTGCTGATTCTCGTACCCCAGACTCATTAGGACGAAGCCGGGCATTATAATGTTGAATTAACTCCATAAATGGTATTGTAACTTGCTCTTCACCTGTTTCTCTCAAAATCAATCTTTCGAAATCTTGTTTTTGATCCATAAAAAAATAATTATTCTATTAGTCATTTGCTTCAACCCCTGCAAGCAATACATCAAATACATCTAATATAGCATCGGCAGGCATACTTTCTTCTAAATCTGAATTTACTCCATAAGACGGATTATCTTTAGGAATAATTGAAACTTTCATTCCTAATTCCTTATTGACATTCAAGTTTGATAGCGATGTTCTGCCTACTTTTATAGCGTAAATACTCAAATCCATCTTTAGCAAATCACTAATTGTATAACTATTTCGAAAAGAATTGATATTAAAAGCGTAAAATCACACGACTCCTGCCCTTAGTACCTACAAATTCATAATATCCTTTTCGCATTTCGTAATGCATTATCCAGTTTGTCTATAGCAATATTAAATTCTCCTGCCGGGATAGATGTACCATTTTTAACATCCTAAGGTACGGTGAGACCATAACCATATATGACAAAGAATCTTCTTCAGCATTTATTTTTATATCCTTTTAAACTGCTTAATTGCTCCTTTTGGTAACCTGGAAATATTTTTTTCCAATACTTGCCTCATCTATCACTTTAATAAAATCTGTTAAAATGGTATTCTTAACAATATTCTTTACCATTTTAGCACTGTCAAATGTTAAACCTGCTGACAAACCAGCTGCGGCATTTGCTTCCACACCTAATAGAGATTTAAATACCCTTCCAATTCCAACTTTTCCTTTAATTTTAGCATCCTGTTTTTCATATGCATCCCTTGATTTTAGTAATTCCATTGTATTTTCAAGTTCTCCGCCAGCCACAATCTGCACATAATCCGTAACAGATTCTTCGTCGAAATATACAATTTTACATATTTTTCTCCATAAATGTTCACCTGTTTATTTAATGCAATATAAAATGCTATTTAGCAAATCCACTATATGTGCCAAAGCCAAGCATATACGCTGCTATTGCGATTGCCATATCTTCTGACTCAATATCCTGTTTAACTGCCAGTTCTCTTAGTTCATCAATAACTGTATCATTCGGTACAATCGTTCCCTCAAACTCCTTTACAGCCTTCTCAATAACAGATGGCAGCACCATGCACATTTGATAAAAAAAGCATCTTCTTGTCCTGTTACAAGAGCATAAAACTGATCTAGACTTACTCTACGAATCAGTTTATGTCCAACCTTTTTCTTATCTACAGTAGTTTCCACTTGATATTTTGAGAACGCTGTGCAATCGCTTCAACTAAAAAGCAAGCACAATCATCGTCATTCAAAAAGTTGATTTTGCATTTTTGATAAACGTCTTCCCCGCTGAAGCTGAGTTCATCGTATTATGTTTGTTTTTCATTTCAACATACAATGTATGAACACTCCCGCATCAGGGATTTCAATTCCATTATCACTTTCATATATCACGTCCCAACCACCTTCTTCGCCATTAGGTGGAACATGACAATTTGCTATATATTGAAAAATCCTCTGATGGAAATATCCTATATCATTATTATTCGATTTATCTCTTTGACGAAATATTTCATTACTTACAATTTCTTCCCACGACGACTGATACACAGTCTTATCGAAAATGAGTTTTATCGGATCAATAATATTTTTGTTAAAACGCTTTAAATCGAAAGATTCCAGCTTTTTCGCCATATTTTTCAATGGTAGATTTCACATGATTTTGTAAAATCTTCTTCTGTTATAAAGGTTAAATTCACATTATAATTCCTCCAATGCTTCTTTTATTTTGAGTGCAATATCATATGCTAAATTGACAGGAACAGCATTCCCAACTTGCTTATACTGTTGTCCTATGCTCCCACAAAATTGCCAGTCATCTGGAAAACTTTGACATCTTGCATTCTCCCTTATGGTAAATGGGCGTGGCTCTAACGGATGACAACGATCCGTCTGCTTTTGACTTGGCGAAGTTAATACAGTCAGAGATGGTTCATCTAAGCTCAATCTCCTTAAGATACCTGTCCTACCACCCTCCATATACCAACAGCTTTTCATATATTCTTTAGCTATATCCTCTGGAATATCCCTGCCTAATAACCTCCCGGAGAACCAATTCAAAAATTTTTTCGCTTAGATTCAGAATAAGGTGTTCCTTCACTTTCAGGACAATCTAAAAGTATATCACGTAACACAGGTTTATATTTGTGCGGAATAGGGAAGTCAAAATGTACCTTATCAATCAAATCATTTCGTATTCCAATGGTAATAAGACGTTCTCTTTTTTGTGCTACTCCATAATCCCAAGCATTTAATACACTCTTCTGAATTGTATATCCTGAATTCTCGAAGATATCTGTAATAGTCTTATATGTTCGCCCCCTATCATGAGTAAGCAATCCCTTAACATTTTCAAACAAAAACTGTTTTGGGTTGAGTTTATCCAAAACTTTTGCATAATGATAAAAATAAAGTTCCTCTTGCATCCTCTAACCCTAATCTTTTTACCTGCATAAGAAAAAGATTGGCAAGGAGCTCCTCCTGATAATAAATCAAGCTCCCCTTTTTTTATGTCAAAATACTTCTCTAAATCTAAACAAGATATATTAGCGATATCATCATTTATAACCCTCCAATTAGGGCGATTAAATTTCAATGTATCTGAAGCTGCTTTATCAAATTCTATCAATCCAATAGTATCAAATCCTGCTTTTTCAATGCCTAACGCCAATCCTCCTGCTCCTGCAAACAATTCTATTGTTTTAAAATCTTTAACTTCCGTTTCTGTATTTTGAGCAATCGAAATAATGTCTCCTACATCACAATTCAAGGCAGTACATATTTTTTTCAATACTTTCAAAAGAAATAGTCTCATTTTTCCCCATACGAGCCATTACATTAAAAGCTTATTCCTGCAGCCTCTTTTAATTCGGTTTTATTCATATTTTTATCTATAAGCAATTTCCAAAGATTATTATAGCAAACTGCCACTTTCACACCTCCTAAAGTCACAACCACACAGTTATGGTTTATTTGATTATAGCATAAACAAAGCAATTTATTCAATAAATCTCACGTTATCGTTAGATATTCTCTCTATTTTATCTTTGACAAAAAGAGCCGGTGCAGTCCTATGACCACACCGACTATAAAATTACCTTTCTGCTTCTTTTAGATATTCTAATTTTTCCCTTAGGATTTCTCCTTTCTTCAGCTTTATGCCTCTTAACTGCACCAATAACTGATTCCTTTTTTTCCTCCGTTTTAGTTCTCCCAATATAGCTATTCATATTATCTTTCAGATGTTCCAATTCTTCACGCTCTGCTACTAATGAATTATGTTTCTTGATTACCTCCTCTTGTTTAGCTTGTAATTCTTTAGAATGCTCATTTAATTTTCCTGAAAAGATTTTTTTACTTGATTTTGTCTTTAACTCTCCTACTACAGTATGTCTCAAGTGTGGAAATTGCTTAAGAAAAACATCTATTTCCTCATAATACTTCTGATAGGCTTCTACATCTTTTCTATTCATCATCATATAAATTTTTGTCATTTGGATTTTTACGATAACCATCGTAATATTCTCTTTTACTGATACAAATTTGAATATGCTTTACTACTTCCTTTATCCTTTTTGCTCCCCATAACAGCCTATCAAATTCTTGCTTCAACTCATCAATGGAGAGTCTGCTAATGCCACGCTCCAATTCTTCCATTGATTTAAGTCCTTTATTTCTGATCTTAACAAGCGTTGAAGCTGCTGTTTGAAGATTATGTTTTGTAGCCCAAAAGCTTATATCCTTTGCTGGTAATTACTTTATCGTTGTTCTTAATATCTATGATATTGCCAAGTTCTCTGTCTTTATTAACTATTCGATCCTTAATTATTTCTACCAAATTGCTGACGGCATCCTTGTCCTTAATGTTATTTAAGGAACAGTACCACTCAGGGAAGTAATGCAAGTTTTTTTCTATGAAAAGAAGTCTTACCTACACCTTGAACGTCCGTAAGAACCATCAGATCATCAAACTTGCAACCGGGGTTGAAAACTCTCTTTACCATACCGACTAAAATGTGTTCCATAATCCAAGCATTTAATGCTGTATTCACCGCTCCAAGATATTTAGGGCAAAAGATTTTTTTAATGTAGTCTTTTTCCATCATAACTCATTGATTTCATAAACATAGCCGGCAAATTAACCGTTCTCTAATGTGCGACAAAAGGTAATGGCATCTTCCATTCTGTTTTTTTAGCGTATTTGATTCCAAATTCTCTTTCGATTTCAACTCCAAGCACATTAGTCATATGGTCATTCTATTTTCTTATCTCCAATTCAGAATAAATTTCTCATTTTAGTTATCCATAAAACTAAATCGTCCTGCTGCATGAATCAAAGAATATATTCCATGATATAATGGATAGAAAAAAAGCACATAGCTGAAAGATTTTTAGGTCTTATAGCCATGCGTTTTTAGTTCATTTTTACAGGGGTGAATATTATGTCAAAAAATAGCTATGTAAAAATATAACGCAAGAAAAAAGGAAAAACTGAGTAAAGCGTACTATGAGGCAGTTTCAGACGGGTTGAAAAAAATTTATTGAATATAATAGATGGTATGAGAATTTGCCTGAAAAAGAAAATAGGAATTATGGTGTGCATTTAGAATGCTCATACCTTTGTCATAGGATTTGGACAAAAATAATGAAAAATGAAAGTAGCAATGGAAACCCATATTCACATAATTATTTTTATTGGAAAAATAGTAGTTACGAAAACGAAATATTATTTCACTTTGACATAATGAATAATCCAAATAAAAAGAGCTGCGGGTTAGCAAATTGTTGTAATGACGACAAATTAAAAAGACTGGAAAAAAATATTTACCATTCAATTGGAAACATGACTCCAATCCCTTGGTTTTAAAGTTGAAGGCGAACACTATATTGATGGGCAGGCTCTTCATAATGCATTGGATGAACGTTGGGACTTATATCTGTTAAGGTTTGGATGTTAATTTTAATTTTATAATATTGGAAGGTGTTATGAAATATAATGGCACATATCTGGGTTCAAACAATATGTAATAGAATATAGTTGCAGATGGACAGGCGTGGAGAATATGAAACTAGTCCGAAGAAGAAACAACTAAGGCCAGAAGTAGAAGAAAGATCTTATCAAAGAAGTTCAGAGACTTAGAATGGAAAATGAATACTTATTAAATGCCTTAGTTCAAGAAAGAATAAAAGCAGAGTCAGGAAAGAGTAATCATCATTGACGAACTAAGGCGTAAATCACAGACTGCAAGATATTCTCGCATTCGACAGTATGCCTCGTAGCACATTCTACTATCAATTAAAACATCTCCCATCAGTGAGGATAAACATGTCCTGAAGAAAAGGAAGTAATTGTCCAGATTTTCAGGAAAACAAAGGTCGTTATGGATACCGCAGGATAACTATGGAAAATGCGTAACAGAGGATACTCCATTAACCACAAGACTGTTAGAAAGCTTATGCACTCATGTGGTGTTAAGTGTGAAATTAGAAGCCACAAGTATCGCTCCTACAAAGGCAGCGTTGGCAAAGTTGCCCCTAACATATTGAATCGCAATTTTGCAGCAACAAAGCCTAACCAGAAATGGGTAACTGACGTTACAGAGTTCAATGTTCGTGGAGGAAAGGTTTACTTGTCACCTATCCTAGATTTATTCAATGGAAATAGTAGGCTATAATATTTCACTTCATCCAGTATTCCATCAAGTCATGGATATGCTAGATAAGGCTTTTGAAAAGATTCCAAATACAAGTGAAACAATCCTGCATTCAGATCAAGGTTGGCAATATCAAATGAAGAGATACCAACGCGTACTTAAAGAACATGGCATAATACAGAGCATGTCTAGAAAGGGAAACTGTCTAGATAATTCTGTCATGGAAAACTTCTTCGGTCTACTTAAGACAGAGATGTTTTACAAACATATAATTCAAATCTACAGAACACCTAATTTCCGAGATTGAAACATATATTGACTATTACAACAATAAACGAATTAAGTGTAAGTTAAAAGGACTGAGTCCTGTGCAATACAGGATTCAGTCCTCTAAAACTAGCAATTATACTGTCCAACTTTTTGGGGTGCAGTTCATAATTGGTGTTCCTGAAGAATCATTTACATTTGAATCATATATGTCGCTTACATGTCAGCAAATATACTATACAGACATTTACAATGATTTTTAAAAAACAACATTAAAGAAATAGAGAATATCGACGACCTAAAAATATACTAAAAGATTGGGGGGCAAAAATTAATAGCGAAAAGCCAACTACTTTTTATTTCCCAAATATAAAGAATATCAAGAGGAGTCAATAGCAGATTTAATTACTAATCTAATAAAAAATAAGATGTTGTTTAATTGGTTTTACTACTAAAAGAAAATTAATTTTAATCATTTTATCTTATTCCCACAAAAAGCCTCCCACCAAAATTATAGAAGGCTTTCTTAATTTTTCATCAGAAACGTTTTTATAACATTTCGCAGTAGCTCAGGGATTCAATCTTCACGCTATAATGCGCAGTCACTCAGGGACTCAAGCTTCGTGCTTAAATGCGCAGTCTCTCAGGGACTCAAGCTTCGCGCTCAATGCGCAGTCTCACGGACTCGACCTTCGCGCTTTATGCGCTCGTTCTCGTCTCGTGATCGTTGCGGAGGAGCTACCAACAAAAACCCCAGTGTATTAGCAATGGTCTCTAAACTTATCATTTGCGCAGTCACTCAGGGACTCAAGCTTCGTGCTTACACTCGCTTTCGTCTCCTGACTGTTGCGGGTAACTACCAACAAATAAGCCGAGCACTTTGTGCTCGGCTTATTTGAGTAGTTATCTCTCATTCCATCTCAATCGTTCCTGGTGGTTTTGCTCGTTAGGGTCATAGAATACGCGGTTTTACGTGTTCTACTTCATTTACGATTCTATTCATTATCAGCTGCAGGGGTTTCCCATGGGTTTCTGCTGCTTCTGCTGTCATAAAGTCTGATGTTGTTACTGCACGAAGTGCAATTGCATAGTCGTAGGTTCTGAAGTCACCCATTACTCCGACTGAGCGCATGTTTGTGAGCGCTGCAAAGTACTGATTTACCTTCTTATCAAGGCCTGCCTTAGCAAATTCCTCTCTCATTATGGCATCTGCATCTTGAACAATTTTTACCTTCTCTGCGTTTACTTCTCCTATGATTCTCACACCTAGCCCTGGCCTAGGGAATGGTTGTCTAAATACTAGATGCTCTGGAAGACCTAGCTCAAGACCTACTGCTCTTACTTCGTCTTTGAAGAGCATTCGAAGTAGCTCTATGATTTCCTTAAAAATCAACGTAGTCAGGAAGACCTCCTACATTGTGGTGACTTTTGATTACTGCAGATTTTCCTAGTCCGCTCTCGATAACATCTGGATAGATTGTTCCCTGAACTAGATAGTCAACTGCGCCTATCTTCTTAGCCTCTTCCTCAAATACTCTGATGAACTCTTCACCTATAATCTTACGCTTTGCTTCTGGTTCTGATACACCTGCAAGCTTTTCGTAGAATCTTTCGCTCGCTTTTTACGTGAACGAAGTTTAGGGTCGTACTCGCCCTCTTCACCAAAGATTCTTTCAACCTCCTCAGCCTCGTTTTTTTGCGGAGGAGTCCGTGGTCAACGAATACGCAGGTCAGATTCTTTCCTACTGCTTTTGATAGAAGAACTGCTGCAACGGAAGAATCCACACCTCCTGAAAGTGCGCATAGAACCTTACCGTCACCTACTCTTTCCTTTATCTCTTCTATTGTGTTTCTTGTGAAGTCAGCCATCTTCCAATCGCCCTTACAGCCGCAAACTTCGTAAACGAAATTTGATAGCATCTGCTGTCCCTTAACGCTGTGAGTAACCTCTGGGTGATACTGAACTGCATAGAGCTTCTTCTCTGCATTTTTCCATGGCAGCAACTGGGCACTTGTCAGTGTGAGCTGTTATAGCAAAGCCTTCCCCAACCTCTGTAATCATATCTGTGTGGCTCATCCAAACTACAGTCTCGTTTTCGACACCACCAAACAGAAGACTCTTATCGCATGTCACCTTTACGTCAGTCTTTCCATATTCACTCGTTGTTGCAGTCTCTACCTTGCCTCCTGTCGAGTAAGCCATAAGCTGTGCTCCGTAGCAGATTCCAAGAATAGGAATACCTGCCTCAAACAAAGCCTTCTCATAATGAGGCGATGTCTCATCATAAACACTGTTAGGAATCACCTGTTAGGGATTATACCCTTTGGCTCCTTTGCGATGAGCTCATCTATCGGAGTTTGATAGGATAGAACCTCACAGTAAACTCCGCACTCTCTGACTCTACGCGCTATAAGCTGATTGTACTGACCTCCAAAAATCAAGGACAACTATCATTTCTTGTTTCATCTATTTCTCCATTAAATTATAAAATAAAAAGTCGGCAGTGCATATCTGCCCGCCGACCTTGCAATCTATCTCAAGACGTTCTGACTTGAATCTCTCAAAATTACGTCGTGTGCACCACCCTCGACGATGGATGTCGCAGAAACGAGTGTAATCTTTGCCTTTGACTGCAGCTCATGTATGCTGAGCGAACCGCAGTTGCACATTGTGAGATTTCACCTTGTTTAGCGAAAGCATTACATTGTCGTGAAGTGATCCAGCATATGGAACGTATGAATCAACGCCTTCCTCAAACTTCATCTTATTGTCAGTGTTTCTCACTACCTAGGTCATATCTCTGCCAGTTTCTTGCACGGTTTGAGCCCTCACCCCAGTACTCCTTAACGTAGTTTCCGTTGATGTTGAGTACGCTTGTTGGCGATTCATCAAATCTTGCAAAATATCTACCGAGCATGATGAAATCAGCTCCCATTGCAAGTGCAAGTGTCATGTGGTAATCGTAAACGATACCGCCATCTGAACAAATTGGGATGTATATTCCTGTCTCCTTCATATACTCGTCACGAGCTCTAGCAACCTCGATTACCGCTGAAGCCTGACCTCTGCCGATACCCTTTTTGCTCTCTAGTGATACAGATTGATCCACCACCGATACCAATCTTAACAAAGTCAGCACCAGCATCTGCTAGATATCTGAAACCTTCTGCATCGACAACATTTCCGGCACCTACCTTAACTGTATCTCCGTAGTTCTCACGAATCCAGCCGATAGTATCCTTCTGATATTCTGAATATCCCTCAGATGAGTCGATACAAAGAATATCTACACCAGCTTCGACAAGCTTAGGAACACGCTCTGCATAGTCACGGCTGTTGATACCAGCACCTACTATGTAACGCTTATGGTCATCCAAAAAGCTCGTTAGGATTTGACTTATGGCTATCGTAGTCCTTTCTGAATACGAAGTGTGTAAGTCTCTGGTTTTCGTCTATAATAGGAAGAGCGTTTAAGCTTGTTCTCCCATAGAATATCATTAGCCTCTGATAGAGTAACTCCGTCCTTAGCGAAAATCAGCTTCTCAAACGGAGTCATAGAATTCGCTGATCTTAGTACTCTTGTCAAGTCTGCTAACTCTGTAGTCACGGCTTGTAACAAGACCAACAATCTTTACCTGAAGGAGTTCCATCCTCAGTGATGGCGATTGTTGAGTGACCTCTCTCCTGCTTAAGAGCAAGAACATCTGCAAGAGTCTGGTCTGGACGAAGATTGCTGTCGCTTCTTACAAATCCAGCCTTATATGACTTAACCTTGCGAATCATCTCGGCCTGGTTCTCGATGGACTGTGAGCCGAATATGAATGAGATTCCACCTTCCTTAGCAAGCGCAACTGCCATAGTGTCATTTGATACAGCCTGCATTACCGCTGAAACTAGCGGAATATTTGCACGTATCGATGGCTTTTCCCCTACCTTATACTTAACTACTGGTGTTGATAAATCAACATTTTCTGAGTACAATCCTTGCTTGTAAAGCCAGGGGATCAAAAGGTACTCATTAAACGTCCTTGATGGTTCATCGATAAACTGCGCCATGCTTGAATCTCCTCTCTATCTATATATAAAAACACTCTCACCTAATACTAACATAATTTTTACTTTTGCAGACTATTTTATACCTTTTTGCTTGCTCTTACAATGACTTTTTACTCAAATCTAAGCGTTTTTCATTATTTTTTTAACGCTTAGATTTATGTGTTTAAAACCAACAAAGTGCACCAAAATAATTTAGTAGTATTAAACAAATCCTTTTTCCGAAAAATCATATTACTATCAGTTTTTGTGCATCAAAAATTCCAATGCTATTTGATAGATGAAATAAAGCCCTCTAGACCAGCCTGACCCAAGACTCTTATTCTAGGAAGCTCAGTCTTATCGTCACCCTTTTCGACCTTGCCGTACTGGGTCGTAAAGGCACAGTCAATTCCACAGTTTTCTATAGCCTTCTTGCCGTCTTCAGTAACATCACCGTAAGGATATGCAAATGCATCCTTGTTTCCTACCATGGCGATTGCCATATTTAGATCTTCCTCTATTTCTTCAAGGGTCATAGCGCTGATTCTTCCACCGTGTCCTATATTTCCACCAGCTCTGTGCATATCGTATGAATGCGACTGGTAGCACACATATTTACTACGGTCAGCTTTTGACGATATCAGGACTCATATCTAGTTCCGATAAGGAAGCCTGTCGCCGGAACCTTGTACTTGTTAAGTAGAGGAATGCCGTAGTTTAAAAAGCCAACCTGTCCATCATCAAAGGTCAGAATAACACTTTTCTTTGGTAGTGAATGCTTGCCATCTATATAGGCTGAAAGCTCTGCAAAGCTTGGGTAATAGTAGTCATTATCTTTTTAGCCACTTAAGCTGTTTTTCTAGATCCGAATCAAGGATAAAGTTAGAATTCAGCTTGCTTGGTGCGTCATCCTCAGAAAAAACATAGTGGTACATCAAAACAGGAATCCCGCTACTATTTGCATCAAATTTATCCGCCTTGACAACCTTGACTGTACGTGTAGCTTTTACTTGCCGCTTTGTCGTACTTAGCAATGTACTCTAGCTTGTATTCACCTGGCTTTGAGGTATCGACCTTTCCCTTGATTTTAATATTAGTTACAGCGCCCACTCTATCGTCTAAAGCGTAGGCACCTGGCTCGATGTATTCCTCTCCCTCTTTGACAAGTGTTACTTCGCTTCCCTTTAGACCTATCAAAAGATGAGCAGACTCAGGATACTTCTTTAGAAAGTTCCTTTTCACTAACTTGAAATCGCTGTTTGTTATAGTATTTGATGTTGAAGCGCTCTGCTTTGGGTCTCTTCTGTATTTTTGCTTACTCGTATCCTTTTGTGCCTTAGATAAAGCAAATATACAGACGAGCAAAATAACCACCAAAGTCACTAGGAGTATCAAGCGCTTTGCATACTTAGATTTCATTTTTCCTTCTCCCTTAACATCGATGTTTGAAAAACCGGCATCAAGAGATGTCGGTTTAAAAAGCAAATTTATTAGAACTCAGAGTATGTGAAATTAGGGAGCCTTAGCCATGCCTGCAAATATCATCGTACAGGTAAAGCCCTACCATGATTCCGAAGAAGATTCCTGCATACATCAGATAGTTCTTCGATGCCCTATTTTTGATCGCTACTGCTTTTCTCTGTAAAAAATTTGTAAGCCCTTTCATTTATCTCAGTCCATCCTTTCCCAGCAGGGTGGAACACGTCCTGTAAGAATCCTGCTGTATAATCCTCGTTATAAAAAAACTATACCATTTCTACATCATATTTGTCAGCAACTTCTTTAATCTGACCCTGGAGTACACTTCTAGCTTCTCTTGCTGAAAGCCCAGGTGGTCATACCATTTGCCGTTGATTGGAAGCAGAACAAGCATTACGTCTATATCCGATTCCTTGCAGACCTCGAGAAAAAGCTCAAGATCCTTGTACTCAGGGCGAGTCCTTTCTGAACTGCCTTTCCTTCATTTTTGTTCTTGCCACTTTTGTCGATATGAGCAAATTTCTTATTATAAGTTCCGTTGATTATTCCGTAAAGGGTTGTTTGTCGCCTTCTTAAAGTACTGCGCATCTGCCTGCTCCTTGTACTCTTCCCAGTTTGGAGCCTTACCATCAACATTCTTCATGAACTGCTCGTATTCCTTTTTGGCCTTTGAGCCTCCACATGCTATTGATATTTATGCGCTCTCTCTCGTTAAGAAAATCCTCTCTCATTTTGATATACGCTTTATTAACTGGGCCTAGCTTGCCATCAATATAGTAGTTTGCGTACATCTCGACATTTGCACGAGTGCCCTTATCGTTTTCTAAAAGCTCTATCGTTCTGTTAGCAATCTTTCTCTTAAGATTCTTAGATAGCTTAGGATTCTGCATCAAAGCGATAAACTGCGTCTCTGAAAAACCTGACGGAGAATGCATCCTTCTTGACACCCTGATTATCAAACCATGCTGGTGACAGAAGCAGAACAACCTTGTGACCCTTCATCTTTTCCGATACGGAACCAAGCGTAATTGCGTGAGATAGACTTTGGTTGTAGGCAGCGCCTATGCACATTACATCTACACCCATCTTTCTAAAAAGTTTAGTCGGATGGTATTTTGCTATTTCTTCCGTGTTGGAATTCAGAGGATCCCATCATCATTACGGTATCCTCACCTATGTTGTCTGAAATTGCACTGTATGATAAATCCTTGTACAAGTTTACCCAAGTACCGAAACCCTTATTGTTACTTAAACTTCTTGCGAGTGAAGTGCAGTATCAGTACTACTACGGCAAAGCTTGCCAGTGCAATGAAAAATGCTTTGATTTTTCATTATTTAAGTCTCGCTCTAACCTGCTCAATAATTTTTGCTGGTGTATCCATCTGCTCTCTTGTGAACTCAGATGGTGACATTACGATGCCAAATGCTTCCTCAATGTTAACTAAAAAGCTCTGTGTAATCGAGGTGAGTCGATAAGCTCCTCATCAAGTAGATTGATATCCGGATTTTCTCTTACGATTTCATCTCCACAAAGATCAACTAGTAAATCTAAAACTTTCTCTTCCATTTTTGTACCTCTCTATAAATCAAATTTATAACTATTGCGGATTCATAAATAGCTGATTAAGTCTTCCTGAGAAGATCAGGAATCCGAACATTACTAGGTTCAGTGTTATAAACCAGCTTACGAACTTGTATAACTTGTTTTTCTTATGCTTCTTATGGAACTTGGATTTCTTCTGGTATACCTCAGTAATCGATAAAAGTATGCCGTGGTATAGACCGTATATTATGTACTGTGAATCTAGTCCGTGCCAGACACCCATTATTCCCATGTTGATTATAAAGCCAACTGATGCACCTGTGAGCCTGCTCTTAAACCATTTGCCCTTGATAGCCTTCATCATGAATCTGGAGAAGAGGAAATCTCTAAACCAGTATGAAAGAGCTTATGTGCCATCGATCCCAGAAAGTCCTTCATATCCGTTGCTATAAACGGCATGCGGAAGTTGTCTGGTAGCTTTACTCCGAAGATATATCCTATACCGACAGCCATCAAGCTGTAGCCTGCAAAGTCGAAGAATAGATATCCACCGTATGAGTACATGTAAACGATTAGATTAGGTATTCTGTCTCCTCTGCCTAACCATATAAGTGCCTGATATAGTCCAGCTGCTAGCACAAACTTATATACTATTCCTAGACAGACCTTCATAAGTCCATCCCCCACCATCTCAATGTATGACTCTTTGCCTGGAATCTCAGTGAGATCTCTGTGGAAGTCCCTGCTTCTTTCTATAGGACCCGATAGCAAGCTTGGGAAGAATATCAAAAAGTATAGGAACTCGAATGCGCTTACTTCTTTGATAAGTCCATCGTGAATTTCGATTATCATCTGTATAGACTTGAAAGCTCATATACGATATACCGATAAAGGCAAATATGCCCTTGCCTACACCCTGTAAACGATGTGATCTTCCATATTACCAGCGGCATCAAAGAAAGCGTTACAAACAGATAATATAACTTATTGCTCTTGATTCCGCGCGTGCATATCATTTGGTAGCCCTTTTTACTATCAGCAGCTCTAATATGCAGTAGGCTAGCCATGTATGCTATCGCAACCGGTGAGTCCTTCTATGGTCAGGTAAACCATTAGGAGGCTGACTAGGAATCCGTAGTATTTCTGATTCTTTCCTAGAGCATCCGAGTACGATCGTCGGTATCGCCAAAAGCATTATAGTTATGTAGAAGAAGTACGATCCTCCAAATAATGACATTAGCTTCTTCCCTCCATAAGATCAGTTAGTTTCTTGCGGTCGGCCTTTCCGTTTTGCAGTAAGAGGCATATTGTCAATAAATATGATTCTCTTAGGTACCATGTATTCTGGCAGGAACTGCTTTAGAAAAGCCTTTATGTTCTTAATCTGTGCGTTTGACTTGTCATCAAAGTGGCTCACAACGTAGCCCTGCAGATATTTCACCTTACCGTCCTGCATCTTTGGAACAACTACGGCAGATTCTATTTCTTCCATTTTGACTAGATTGCTCTCTATATCTCCAAGCTCAATTCTGTAGCCATGGAGCTTAACCTGAAGATCTATTCGTCCTCCGTAATAGAGCATATCTCCTTCAAAAATGTCCCAGCATCTCAGTCCTGTAGCAAGGCTCCCCATCCTCTGCAACAAAGAAGGCCTTCGCCGTCTTTTCAGCATCTCTAAAGTAGCCCTTGCTTACTGTATTGCCTTTGATTATTATTTCTCCGTTATTCTCGTCTATAAGAATCTCAGTACCAGGCTTGCATCTGCCTATAGGTAAAGATCTTTCTCAAGCATAGCCATTTCTTTACTAATTTCAACATCAGTTACAGCTACAGTCGACTCCGTAGGTCCGTAAGTATTTATTATCTTTCGCTTTTGGAAATCTCTCCATCAGCTTTTCGGCAGTTCTATTTGTGAGCTTTTCACCACAGAACAGGAAGTTTTTCTATCTCAGGAATTAGATGTTTCATCAAAGCTTCTATCTGCGAGACACATGTCGGCAAATGAAGGTGTTGATATCCAGTATTTAACCTTGCTCTTGCCTAGCTCAGCTAGCATATCAGCCATTGATAGTTGTAATTTCTTATCTAAGCAGAAAAATACATCCGCCCAGTAGCAAGTGCTGTATATACATCCATAACCGAAAGGTCAAATGAGAAAGGTGCCTGATTTAGGGAATCTAGCTCCCTGCTTATCCTCTTCACTTCCGCCTGAGGCCTGCTGACCAATCTGTGAACCTGCTAAGTGCTCCACATGAAATCTCAACACCCTTAGGTTTTCCGGTACTTCCTGATGTGAATATTATGTAGTATGTATCTTCATCTGAGACTTCTAGCTCTTCTGCAATCTCTAAGTTCGCATCGTCTATTAGCTGATTAATCTCATCTCTTTCTATTATCTTTGGCCTTACCTTCTAGGGCAGTGACCCTGCTCTACTGCAAGCACTAGTGGCTTTATCGATAGCCTCAGCTATATCCGAAACCCTCTGCATTGGCGTTGAAATATCAACTGGACAGTATGCTCTTCCTGATCTCACGCATGCAATGAATGATATTAGCATCAAAAGGATCCTTGTGACCAAAGACCATAACTGGAGCCTTGTCACTTCCTTGTATCTTCTCTATCTCTGCCGCAAGCCTACCTGACTTTTTCCCAAAGCTCAGCATAGGTCATGCTCTGCTCTGCAGAAATCATTACAAGTGCATCTGGCGTGTTATTAACATGTTTGCGTATTTTATCTAAAATCAGCATATCGTCTCCAATATCTCAAAACTATTTTTCCATATTAGCTTGTACCTAGTATATCACAAAAAACCCCTTAAAAATGGGTCTAGGGTGATGTTTAAAATTATGTTAAAAACTATGTTAAAAAAATATCGTAAGATTTTTAACCTAAAAGTACAATTTTTCTTTTTATCTTTAGCCTTTGCTCTTCTATATAGGGACGAATTTTCTTCCTATAGCCTGAACGAATTCTGCGTTAAGTTTCTCAGCCAAATCATTACATACCACCTTTAGGGGTCTAGCTCAGCCCCTCCTGAATAGAAACCTTTATTATCTCGTTTGCAGCTAGGTAGTCGTCTATTGCCTTGATTACATTATCAGTAATTCCGCTCTTACCAATGCTAGCTGTTGCATTAAGTCCGTTTGCTATGGACTTTAGCTTGCTTCTCTGCTTTCCTGTTATCATTTTTCCTCCTACGTGACTTTGATGATTAGTATTGCTCATCAAAAATATAATAATCTTGCGTTTTACTAATGCTTATAATATTGTATACTATTTATAGAATGTTTTCAAGTCTAAGTGACAAGTACACTCCTTAATAAATAATATAAGTCATACAAAGTGCCACATACCTGTTATGTGGCATCTTACGTTTTAGTATTTCTTAGGTATTAAGGCTTTTTATTGCAAAAGTCTTGTAAAGGCTTCTATTCTATCGCACCTGTGTCTTTTTAAGCAAGCGATAAGTTCCTGTCTATCATTTTTTTATCTCACCCGAAATCACCTTTATCTAAAAAGCATCTCAAGCACCTCGCCAATCTCTGGCCCCTGCGCCATACCTAGTTTAATCAAATCACTTCCCTTGATAGCCATGTCTTTTAGTGAAAAAAACATGCATTTTTCCTCAAGTATCCTCCTTGCACTTCTTTCAAGTTCCTGCAAGATATCCTGCCTGTATCTAAACTCCTCTGACTGTCCCGTAATTATCCGCCCTCTTCAAATCTAGGAGATTAAAGAAATCTTCCTCCCCAGTCTTCTAAGCATCCTTTTGATTATCTTATCGCTGTTTTCTATCTGGTGGTCATAGGTATTTTACTAGCTGACAAACATCTGTAATTGTTGCATTATCGTATTTTAGTCGCCTCAATATATTCTCTGCCATCTCAGCACTCTTGCTCACATGTCCGTAAAAATGGCCTTCACCATCGCTTCCGATTTCAAAAGCATATAGGTTTTGATATATCGTGAAACAAAGCAGCAAGTCTGAGGCTGAGCTTTGGTGGCGTATTATCTACTACCCTAAGCGTATGTTCAAACACATCGTGAACATGATGGTGGTTTTTCTGATCAAAAACCTATACAAGCCTCAAGTTCGGGTATGAAAATGCAGATAATATCCTTGTATTCCCTAAGGTATGTGCTAGGATTTTCTGAAAGCATAATCTTGTTAAATTCTGATACTATGCGCTCCTCGCTCACCTTTTTCTATCATATAGCCCATCTGGTGTATGGCATCTCTTTGTAGCTAGTTTCAACTTTCAAAACCCAGCACATGCAGCAAATCTTATTGCTCTGAGAATTCTAAGCCCATCCTCAGAAAAATCTCTCCTTAGCATCGCCAACCGTTCTAATCAGTTTATTTGCTATATCATTCTGCCCACCAAATAAATCGACGATATCTCCGTTTATCCTGCAAGCCATTGCATTCATTGTAAAATCCCTGCGCCCTAGATCATCTTCTACACTTTTTGGCAAAGCTCACTCTGTCAGGGATGCCTGCCATCTGAGTATCCTGATTCACTACGAAAAGTTGTTATTTCTACTGGTTCATCTTCTATCAAAACGGTTTACTGTCCCATGCTTAAGCCCAGTAGGTATCACCTTAAAGCCCGAGAAAATTTTCATGACTTCATCTGGCCTAGCCGAACTTGTCACATCAAAATCATGGACTTCCCTGCCCATTAGAATGTCCCTTAGGCTACCGCCAACTATATAGGCCTCGTAACCGGCTTCCTCAAGCCTTTCCATAGCCGTAATGGCATTCTTTGATAGCCTTGCTCTAATATCTATGAACTTATCTATTTTTGTTTATCTTGCATCTTGGATTTCCTTTGCCGCATCTGCGAGCTTTTTGACGTCTTTACATTAGGCTTTCTTGCTCTTTGATAAAGCTTCAATATGATGTTATAATTTTATCATAAGGCTTTAGGAGGTGTTAGAATGAAACTTGGATTCCATACCAAATTTTCCTATGGAATCGGCGGTGCCGCAGACCATGCTATATATACTTTGATAGGCACCTATCTATTATTTTTCTTGACATCAGTAGCAGGTATAGAGCCAGCTTTTTGCTGGTACCATCGCAGCTGCTGGTCCAATTTGGGGAGGCCTTTTTGCGGTCCTATTACAGGATTTGTTTCCGATAACATAGAGACTAAGTACGGAAAACGCAAACCTTTTTCTTATTATAGCAGCAATTCCGCTTGCTGTTACAGTTTCCTATTATTTACTGCATTTGATTTTTAATACACATGCGAGGTTTCATCTATTACATGATAATGACACTGCTCTGCTGGCAGGCTTTTTCGATGTTCTTCGTTCCATATATTGCTTGGGGTTCTGAGCTTACCGACGATTACGACGAGAGAACCGAACTTCGTTCCTACGCATATGTCGGAAATCAGTTTGGTATGGTCATCGGTATGATAATGCCGGTATTTCTCGTTTCAGCTTTCATGGATTTGGGGACTTAGTAAAAACTCGTGCTTGGTCAGCCGTGGGCACTTTGATAGGCGTACTCTGCTGCATAGCCCTGCTCTACTGCGCATTTAGTATCAAAATAAGCGATAATCCTAATTTCAAGAAGAATTCTCATCGCGAGAAAGATTTTTACTGCAAAGAAAATCACGGCTATGTTTAAGGAATACCTTGAGATAATCAAGCTAAAAGCCTGCTAAATTCATAGTTTCAGCAAGCATGCTATATCTTATTGCTGATATTTTCTTCTGCTCTGCAATTGTCTATAACTTTAACTACAGGCTTGGTTTAAGTGCTACTAAATCATCACTTGCGCTAGTTGTGATTGCAATTTCTGGTGCACTTATTGCACCTTTGATATCAAAGCTATCTGCCAAAAGTGATAAGACTAGAGTTTTCAGGATAGGGATATTCACCTCTGGCACGCTTCTTATCATCATGGGAATCCTAGATATAAGGAGCTTTGCTGCATGCTGCATCATGTGCGTTTTCTACACTATTGCAAACATCTGCTACTGGCAGCTCATGCCTTCCATGCTCTACGATGTTTGTGAGGCAGAAGCACTTGCTTCAGGAAGTCATCATTCCGGTCAGGTTATCTCAACTCAGGCTCTCTCAGAGTCACTTGCAAGCGCTATGGGAACTCAGTTTCTTGGCCTTATACTTCAGTTTGCAAATTTCAAGGATGAGCTTACGGTGCAAAGCGAGCTAACCGTTCGCTGGATTGGCTACTGCTCAACCATTATTCCTGGTCTCATATTCATAGCGGTAAGCCTAGTATTCCTAAGGCATCCGATAAACAAAAGCTCTTATAACAGAATTTGCAATGCTCTTGAGAAGAGAAGCTTAGGGAGAAAAAATTGATATGAACGAGTTCAAAGATATCTACGGCGAAAAAGCTAGGGTGGAGTCAAAGAACTTTAAACATCAAAATATAAAAGAGCTATATTCACATATAGCTCTGTTTTTTTATTTTGCGTACTGCTCTATAAACGCCTTAAAACCTTCCGCGTTCATTCCTCCAAGCTTCACACCTAATATTTTGCCTTCGCTATCAACTACATAACTTGTTGGGAATCCTCTAAGTGTTGATATCAAATTTTTCTCAAGATTAGAATCAGGAATAATCATCTTGTATTTTAGGCTCTCAAGTTCAATAAGTTCCTTTGCTGTATCCTTAGCATCATTACCATCAGCAACTATACCAACAACTCCTATACCTTGATCCTTAAGTTCAGAATAAACCTTCTGAATCTCTGGAGCTCGTTTACACAAGGTCCACACCATGTTGCCCAAACATTTACAAGAGTTACCTTGTTCTCCTTGAAAATGCTGTTATCTACTTTGTTTCCCTCTATATCTTTAGCTGAAAAATCAGGAATGCTCTGTAGCTCACCCTGTGATACCTGACTTCTGCCATCCTTGCTATTATCTCCTGTAGTGTAGCCACTATCGTTGTTTCCACAGGCTGCCAAAGCTGTCGAGATTACTAGTGTAGCTAAAAGAACTAAAAATCTTTTTCTTATTCATCAATATACCTTAGCGCAGCATCTGCTGCTCCCTTTCCTCTTTTTATTACCTTTACCCATATTATGAGCTTTTCTCACTTTTATTTACAAAACTTCCCTTTGTCTTTAGCCCTATAAGTGAATCAAGCGCTCCGTAATTGCATGCCTTGATGCATGCACCGCACCTTATGCACTCTGCCGAATTAAGCTTATTTCTCACATCTATATCCATCTTACAGCTCTTTCTCACAGAGTCCACAGTCTACACATTTTGATTTCTCAAACTCCAGTCTGAATATGCCTAGCTTGTTAAACAGGCCGTATATCGCACCAAGCGGACAAAGATACTTGCAAAAACGGACGATAAACAAATATTGATGATAGAACTACAACTATCAAAATAGATAGCTTTATAAAGAAAATATGCCCTATGGTTTCTCTCAAAACTGGATTCTTTGCAAGGAGTGGAAATGCTGCCTCTAGTGTTCCCGCAGGACATAGATACTTGCAAAAATATGGTGGAGCTATTCCAATCCTATTTGTCAAAAACTGTCGGAAGTGCGATTACCATTACAATCAAAACCACATATTTAAGGTATCTAAGTTTGGAATCAACTGCCCTTACTCAGCTTAAACTTTGGTGTTGGAATCTTAAAAAGTAGATCCTGTACAAGTCCAAAGACACAGAGAAAACCGCATACCAGTCTGCCCAAAAGCGTGCCAAATAGCATCAAAAGTCCCATAACATAAAGTGAAACCGTATACTTTGGCGAACCTATGATGGCCTGAAGAGAGCCTATAGGACAGGCACCTGCAGCACCAGGGCAAGAGTAGCAGTTTAGCCCCGGAACGCAAACAGCCTTACTGCTTCCATTATATATTCTTCCATCTAAAAATCCCTTAAAATGCGGATTTGCCATAGCGGCAAAACAAATTGAAGCAGAGTTCTTTTTAGTTTCAGACCTTCCCTACTCTGCCTTTTTGAAAAGTAATTTACCCTATTAAAAAGTCTCATTATCCAATACCTATGCATTCAAGACATATCTGTCCTGCCTTTTGTAAAACCGAAAGATGCTCATCGCGCATCACACCTGCGTATATCATAGCAAGTGAACAACACACAAGAAGCGTACTTATAATCAAATTCTTATGCTTATTCATTCTAAATTTCCTTTAAATCTGCTGTGCTAAAGGCAATCACCTTGGAAAGCTCATCTAGACTCATTTCTACTTGATACCCAATTTTGCCAGCACTGAAAACTATCTTCTCGCATTCAAGTGCACTTTCATCTATGACAGTTTTTGAAAAAAATTTCTTCATTCCTATAGGCGAGCAGCCCCCGTGAATATATCCTGTTAGCGGAAGTAATTCCTTTGATTTAATCATAGAAACGCTCTTTTCACCTACTGCATGGGCAGCCTTCTTAAGATCTAGCTCCGAAGCAACAGGTATAACAAAAACATAATGCTCCTTGCTTTTTCCTTCAGTTACTAGAGTCTTGAAAACAAAAATCAGGGTTCTGCCCTAATACCTCAGCGACTTCAACTCCGCTTACGGCTCCAGTTCCCTCATAGCTGTGACTGACATAATCTATCTTCTTTTGGTCGAGAATTCTCATCACATTAGTCTTTTCGTGTTTCTTCATGATATCCCCCTTGAATCCAATTACCCAATAAATATAAAAAGTTAACTTAAATAAACACATAGTTTACAAGTATCACGTAAGTCCCTGTTCCAAACACTATCGCTAGCAAGCTATTCTTCTTCCAAAGCTGCATCGCCACGGTTACGATTATGGCTATTAGCTCAGGAATTCCATGGAAGGGTCCCATGATTTTAGTCTCCTTTAAGACAGTATACCACCATCATACCCATTATCGCGTATGGCAGATACTTGCCAAGATACTCTACGAGCATAGGAGTTTCCTTTCCCTGAAAAACCAGAAACGGAAATACCCTAAGAAATAAAAAGTGCAAAAGGCCATAACGGATACAAGTGCCAGTGAATAAAGGTCAATGTTCATCTATCCACCGCCTTCCCGCTAGCAAAGCTGCAACTGAAATAAGTAGTGCAGGAAGAAGGAAGTTCTCCTCCCGAATACGCATAGACAGACAATTGTAATCGTAACACCCAAAATCGCAGGAAAAATGCTTTTGCAGCTTCTCCACTGATCAACAAAAATAGATATAATCAAAGCTGTAAGAGCAAAATCAACGCCCTTAAGTTCAAGCTTAAAAGCCAGTGTTTATCATAGTGCCTACAGCGCATCCAAATATCCAATAAATGTGATTTAAAAAGCGATACTGAAAAAAATAATAGTTGTGAGGCTTCATCCCATGCGGAACTGTGCTCGAACACAGAATTGCAAAAGGTCTCATCTGTTATAGAAAAAAATTAGATACGGCTTCTTCCATCCGCTTCCACGGTATTTGTCAATCAAAGAAAGCCCATAAAACAAATACCTTGCGTTTATAGCAAGAGACATGATGAGAGTAGTCAAAATAGAAGCACCGCTAGCCATAAGACCAACGCCTACATACTGCATGGTTCCAGAAAAATACAACAAGGCACATCAAAAATAGCCCATCCAACGCCGTATCCGGCTTGATTGAGCATAATTCCAAAGCCTATTCCCAAAACCACATAGCCTGTCATTATCGGCAATGTGCGTAGTAAAATCGTCTTAAAAGCTTCCCTACTCATGGTTATATCGTATCATCAAAAACTATAAAAACAAGGATTCTAAAACAAAAATACGCTTCATAAAATTAGAAAAAGTTCAAAAATAAACAGAGCCAAACTCCGATAGATTCAGAATTTGGCCCCTATAATTCACTTTTGCTATCTGGCTTAAATAGCTTGGCATTACATCATGCCCATGCCACCCCATACCTGCTGCCATAGCTGCTGGATCATTATCCTCCTTGATATCTACAATACCAGCCTCTGTTGTGAGAAGCATAGCTGAAGCTGAAGCAGCGTTCTGAAGTGCAGATCTTGTTACCTTAGCTGGATCGACGATTCCATCTGCAATCATATCCACATACTTCTCAGTTGCTGCGTTAAATCCTACGCCTACCTTCTCAGCCATTACATGCTGCGATAACTACGCTGCCCTCAAAGCCAGCGTTCTCAGCGATCTGTCTAACAGGCTCCTCAAGAGCTCTTACGATGATTCTCGCACCTGTTCTCTCGTCGCCCTCTAGTGTCTCAGCATATTCACGAACCGCTGGAATTGTATCTGCAAGCGCAGTACCACCACCAGCTACGATACCTTCTTCAACAGCAGCCTTAGTTGCGTTGAGCGCATCTTCGATTCTAAGCTTTCTTTCCTTTAGCTCTGTCTCTGTAGCTGCACCAACCTTAACAACTGCAACACCACCTGAAAGCTTAGCAAGTCTCTCCTGTAGCTTCTCCTTATCGAATTCTGAATCGCTCTCCTCGATAAGCTTCTTGATTGATGCAATACGAGCTGCGATTTCTTCCTTATCGCCGTTACCTCCAACGATAACTGTCTTATCCTTATCAACCTTAACAGTTGTTGCTGTTCCAAGAAGGTCAAGTGTAGCCTCCTTAAGGTCATAACCAACCTCTTCACCCTACAACTGTACCGCCTGTTAGGATAGCGATATCCTCCATCATAGCCTTTCTTCTGTCACCGAAGCCTGGAGCCTTAACTGCAAGCACATCGATGATTCCCTTGAGCTTGTTGATAACTAGTGTTGCAAAGAGCCTCGCCCTCAACATCCTCAGCTATGATCATAGCTTTTCTTCCTGCTAACTACCTGCTCTAGCAGTGGAAGTAGTTCCTGGATATTTGAAATCTTCTTATCTGTAAGAAGGATGTAAGGGTTCTCGATTACAGCCTCCATCTTGTCTGAATCTGTAACCATGTAAGCTGATAGATATCCTCTATCAAACTGCATACCTTCTACAACGTCAAGGCTAGTTCCAAGTGATCTTGACTCCTCAACTGTGATAACGCCGTCCTTGCCAACCTTCTCCATAGCTTCTGCAATAAGGTCACCGATTTTTCTCATCAGCAGCTGAAACTGAGGGCTACCTGAGCTATGCTCTCCTTAGTCTCAACCTTCTTTGCATTAGCCTCGATATTCTCAACAGCCTTTGCAACTGCACCCTCGATTCCCTTTCTTAGGACCATTGGGTTTGCACCTGCTGCTACATTCTTGAATCCTTCTCTAATAATGATCTGTGCTAGAAGAGTAGCTGTAGTTGTTCCGTCACCAGCAATATCGTTTTGTCTTAGTAGCGACTTCCTTAACTAGCTGAGCACCCATGTTCTCTGTGCCATCCTCTAGGTCTATATCTCTTGCAATTGTTACACCATCGTTTGTAATAAGCGGTGAACCAAAGGACTTGTTAATAAGAACGTTTCTGCCCTTAGGTCCTAGTGTAATCTTAACTGTGTTTGCTAATTTATCAACGCCAGCCTGAAGTTTTTCTTCTGACCTCTTCACCATAAAAAAATATCCTTTGCCATATTCTACTCCTATACTTATCAATTATTTTACGATTGCTAAAATGTCTGACTGGTTCATAAGAGTGTACTCTTGACCATCAAACTTAACATCTGTACCTGCGTACTTCGCAAAAGATAACTTTATCTCCAGCCTTAAGTTCCATTGGCTCATCCTTAGTTCCAGGACCTACCTCTAAAACCTCAGCCATCTGTGGCTGCTCCTTAACTGCGCTTGTCAAAATGATTCCACCTGAAGTCTTCTCCTCTGCCTCGAGCTTCTTAATCAAAACTCTTGTGCCTAGTGGCTTAATTCCTACACTCATCACTTACCTCCTGTATTTATGTAAAAATCTAAGGTTTATTCAATCTTTAGCACTTGAACCGTCAGAGTGCTAACTGTAGTTTATTGTATGACTTTTCCCCATATAATGTCAATGATTTTTAGTATTTTTAGGTTTAAATACACAATTGCACTACATTTAAAATTATACCCGAATTTGATAGTCTCTACTGCTCCTTCGCGTCGAGATTTCTGATGTAATAAAACAGGTATTGCTGTGCAAAACCAGATAGCTTTCAAACTTTTCTCCTGCAAAGCTTTTCCATACCTTTGATATTGTTTTCCTCAAAGCCATAAAAGCCTTGCCATAACTCTCTTAACCCATACATCTATAGGGAAAGCTGTCAGTTTCATTCATTCCAAAAAACCTTATACAGTTTGCAACCTTAGGTTCAACACCACATAGCTCGCTAAGCTGCTCAAAGTTAGTAGGTAGTCCTTTTTCGCATACGGTCTTTGCACTCTCAATCAAATATCTTGATCTATACCCTAACTTTATGCTAGCAAGATCATCCTGAGTCAATGAAGCAAGTTTTTCAGGACTTGGGATCGCGTAGTTTTCTAACTTTTGCTACTCTTTCAGTATCATCATTTTAACCAAGATGTATCATCAGCCTCAATTCTCTCACCGAACTCTCTTGAAAGATTTTCTATGCATCCTTTGATTCTTGGAATATTGTTATTCTGCGAAATTATAAAAAGAAACTATAGTCTCCCAAAGCTCTTGCTTTAAAATTCTAATTCCTGCTCCATAGCTTATTGCATCGCGAATGACTTCATCATTCTTTGATAGAGTAGATTTTATTTCTCCGTAGTCCCTCTCTAAATCAAGATAAGGAATCCAGATTTTTTTCTAGGTCGTCATCTGCATGCTCGCCTAGGGTTTGTTATCTTCAGCTTTCCATCAAATTTTTGATGCACCTTCCTTAAAGTTCATATTAACTATGCGCCCATGCTGCTGTGCCTGTATACGAGCCATCTGCCTGTTTTCTCCATCTGAAGCACTGCCCACAGTCAAATATATGGTCAGATCAAAATCCCGTACCTCTATATCAAAACTTTTCATATATGTCTCCTAAACTACCTCATTAACTTCACATCTGCTCTAACTACGTTGAAAAGCTGTCATCGCTTCCACCTCTTTGACGAGATTCTTTTTGGTATCTTCTCGCTATATCAAAGACAGACATTCCGCTCTGCACCTTGATTGAAGCAGTCAAACTCAAATTATCCGGCTCGGTATTTTTCAAATACCCAGTCAACCGAAGCCACTCCGTCTGTGGCTAGACCAACACATTCTGCAATATCTGTTAGAACTTTATCTGAGATAAAAATCACCTAGATAGCTAAATGTAGGGTCTTACTACTGACTTATTTACGAGCTTACCCTCGCCCATACGGCTTCCCGGGGCGAACTTTTCAGTGACGCCTTTTGCACTTCTCCAAAGTTTCATAGGATCTAGGAAGTAGCCTGCAAAAGTCTCTTTTTAAGCTGAAGGGTAGGTACAGGAATTACATGCTTTCCTTCGACAAGTCTCTGCTTCTGCGCAGTCTTTCTCTCATCCGCTGTCGTGATATCCTCTATATATATTCTCTCGCTGACTTCTGGAAGCTCAAGCCTTGCTGCAATCTTATCTACCATATTGTCTGAAGTTCCTAGTATCAAAATATTCTTAGGCGAGATCTTTCTTATCTTTTCTTTGTTTCTTCAGCTATTTCATCGTTCTTAAAAAGAGCAGTCTTAATAGCACCAACCCTTTGTACTCTGCCGCTTTGCAGACACACCACAAACAACGCTGTCATTGTAAATGAATAGCCCGTCATCTATTATTGCCGAAATTCCCTTTTTCCATACACAGAGCCTGTGCCTGATAGGATTTCCCCGTTCCACTTTTTCCCTGTCAAAGAATAAACTTTCATCTTTACTTATTTATGTCCTTCTGTTATAATACTTATGAATTGTAGAGATATTTAAGGAGGATTTAATAATGGCTTACAAAATTTCAGATGCTTGCATCAGCTGTGGTGCTTGTGCAGCAGATTGCCCAGTAGAAGCTATTACAGAAGGCAGCAGCCAGTACGAGATCGATGGAGATAAGTGCATCGATTGCGGAACATGCGCTGAGGTTTGCCCTGTAGACGCTCCAGCTGCTGAGTAGTTACACGCAATCCAAAATGAGGTTGTCTTACGACAACCTCTATTTTTTTACTTATTATTCTTGCTAGCTTCCTTTGCTTCCTTCTTCTTGATATCGTTCATATGATATGCTAGAGAATGAAGGCTGTCTGAAAAGCTGCACGTTCTCTACTGCAACGTGTCTTGGCACCTCAATATCGATGCGTGCGAAATTCCAAATTCCGCTAACACCAGCAAAAGTAAGTTTATCTGCAACCTCCTGAGCGTTCTCACGGTTTACACAGATAATTCCTATATCTATACCTTCCTTTTCGACAAATTCAACTATGTTTTTCGAAGTCGTATATTTCTGTTCCATCTAGATCGCTTCCTATCAAATCTTTGCGTATCTCAAAAACACCGCAAAGCTTGAAGCCACGCTTAAACGTATGAGTATATTTAGTGATGGCATTACCGAGGTTACCAGCACCTATGATAACCATGCGGTACTCCTTATCAAGTCCCAAAATGGCATCTATTTTCGCTTCTTAGCACCTCTATGCTATATCCGTAGCCTTGCTGACCAAAACCCGCCAAAATTGTTCAAATCCTGCCTTATCTGTGAGGCAGTATAGCCGATGAGATTACTGAATTCCTTGGATGAGATTTTCTCTACACCCTTTCTTTCTCCAGTTCGATAAGATATCTTCTATATCGCGGTAATCTGTTGATAACTGCATTTGAAATCTTTGCGTTCTTCATGGACAATCCTTTCTACATAACTTAAAAAGCCTAGCCTTGTTTTAGCTAAAAAACCCGCCTTAAGTGGCGGGTAAAAATTACTCTGTCTGTTCTTCTACGTATCTTACTAGATCACCGACTACCTGGAACTTCTCCGCCTCTTCGTCAGAATTTCGATTCCGTATTCTTCCTCGATAGCCATTATAATTTCTACTGCATCAAGAGAATCAGCCTCAAGGTCTTCATCAAATTTGTATCCATTGCTACCATTGATTCATCTACACTTAGCTGATCTACGATTATGTCTCTTACCTTGTCAAAAACCATTGTTACCCTCCGATTGATATAATTATAATATAAAATTTTCCACTTTTGCCAAATCACAAAAATTTATTATAGCTTGCACTCTATCCCAATGCAACACATTTTTAGTTTTTTTATGTTTCTGTTATATGTAGCTTTTTTTACCTATGCCTTAAATACTCGAGATTTTTATAGTTCAGCCCACTTGTCATATGTATCGTCAAGCTCTGTCTTCATGTCGTTAAGCTTCTTGCTCATCTCAGCCAGCTTTACATGGTCACTGAGGGTATTCAGGCTCGCACATCTTCGCCTCCATATCCGAAATACGGGCTTCTAGAGTCTCTATCAGATTCTCTAATCTTTCCTTTTTCCCTAGCTCTGCGTCTATCTTCAGCTTCCTTTCTTCTTCTTTAGCTCGCGCTCCTGTGCAGAGCTCAAAGCACCTGCCTTTGCAACTCTTTCTTCATCGCTGTTAAGTATGTTTCTGAGATACGCCTTTGATGACTCAATCTCAGCCTTTTTCTCCATATAGTAGTCGTACTTGCCAAGATAGTTTTTGATGCCATTTGGCTCTAGTTCAAAGATTCTATCAGGAATTCTATTCAGAAAAATATCTGTCGTGAGTTACCGTAATAACCGTTCCAGGATAGTCCCATCAAAGCCTCCTCAAAGGCCTCCTTTAGACTCTATATCAAGATGGTTTGTCGGTTCGTCAAGGAGCAGAAGATTTGATCCTGAAAGCATGAGTTTTAGAAGTGCTAGTCTTGCCTTCTCACCACCAGAAAGAGAGCCCTACATTTCTGAAAAACCATATCATCGGTAAATAGGAATTTTCCGAGAAGCCCTCTGACCTCACCATCCGTATATCCCTGAATGTATTGTGAATTTCATCCATCACGGTGAGACTATCATCAAGAAGCTGCTGGCCCTGGTCGTAGTAGCCTATTTCAACGTTATGACCTATCTTAAGGAATCCGTCTTTTGGTGTAAGCTCCTCCATTATTATTTTTAGAAGTGTTGATTTTCCGACACCATTAGCTCCAACCACACAGATTTTTTCGCCACGCTTCACATCAAAATCAACGTGCTCAAAAACCTTCTATTGTCATATCCTGCAGCTAAATTCTCTGCAAAGAGAACATCGTTACCACTTTTCAGATTTTTGATTGAAAATCGACCTTAATTGGCTTTTTTTCGCTCTCAGGTCTATCTACTAGTTCAAGATGAGCGAGTCTTTTTCTCTTGAAGCAGCTCTCTTTGCTAATTTCTCTGTACCGCGCTCCTTAAATCTTCTAATCAGATCCTCTTCTCGTTTTATCTTTGTCTGCTGGTTCTCATAAGCCTTGAGCTGAGCATCTCTTGCCGCATGCTTTTTGACCATGTACTCAGAGTAATTACCACTATAGCAATCTATATGATGATTGTGAATCTCAAATATATGATTTACTGTCTGATCTAGGAAGTATCTATCATGTGATATGACAACTATAGTTCCCTTATACGCCTTTAAATACTGCTCTAGCCACTTTAGTGTTCCAATGTCTAAGTGGTTTGTTGGCTCATCGAGAAAAAGTATATCAGGCTTTCTAAGCAAAAGGCATGCGAGCGCAAGCCTTGTTCTCTCACCGCCAGAAAGCGAGCCAGTACTTTGATTATAATACTCTTCACCAAAAAAGCCATGCTCGTAAGTACACCTGAGATTTCGCTCTTATATGTGTAGCCACCTTTGATTTCAAACTCGTGCTGAAGCGCGTTAAGCCTGTTCCAAAGAGGCTTTGCTGCATCAGGATTTGTTTCCTTAGCAATCTCTTCGTTCAGGCGTAGAATTTCTTCTTCCATAGCAACCATATCGGTGAAGATATTATTTACTTCCTCTATAACTGTTAGGTCATCATCAAAGTTATCTCTCTGCCTGAGATAGCCAATAGTAGTATCCTTTTCCGACAAAGCAGTTTCCTGAATCAGCCTTCATCTGGCCTGAAATTATGTTAAGTAGAGTCGACTTTCCAGCGCCATTTGCACCAACAATTCCGACCCTGTCTCCTGCGTTTTATATGAAATGAAATGTTCTCTAATATTACTTCTGTTCCGTAGCTCTTACAAATATCAGAAGCCGATAATATTATCATCTTTCCTCCAAATTTTTAGAAAGGTAGGTTTGCTGTAGCATCTAGGCGAAGTGAATCTGCTCCGCACTTTATGTACTTATAGTAGCCTGCGCATGCTATCATAGCTGCATTATCTGTGCAAAGCTTCTTTTCTGGAAGGAAAAGCTCAATTCCTTCTTCCTCGCATCGCTTTGCCACCGCCTCCCTTATTCTACTGTTTGCTGCAACACCACCTGCAAGCACAAGTCTCTCATCACCGTACTGCCTAACCGCCTGCATGCTCTTATCAACTAGTACATCTACGATAGCTTCCTGAAAACCTGCTGCGATATTGCTCATATCTAGTTCTCTATTTGCTTGTCTTTCTGTATTTACATAGTTTAGCACAGCAGTTTTGATACCGCTGAAGCTAAAATCAAGACTATCTTTATCTAGGTATACCCTTTTAAAGTGGATTGCCTCAGGATCCCCTTCCTTAGCTAAATTATCGATTTTAGGATCTCCAGGATAACCAAGTCCAATTACTCTTGCAACCTTATCATAGGCTTCCCCAACAGCGTCATCTCTCGTACTACCTATAACCTCAAAGCTTGTGTAATCCTTTACATTTATCAAGTTAGTATGTCCACCTGAGATAACAAGACTAACAAAAGGAGGCTCAAGCTCTGGATAACTTATATAGTTACTGCTGATATGCCCATGCATGTGATTAACTCCTACGAGGGGGATATCTTTAGCAAGTGCAAGCGCCTTAGCTGCTGCAACGCCTATAACCAGCGCTCCTATAAGACCAGGGCCATAGGTTACAGCTATCAAATCTATATCAGAAATCGTAACGTCTGCATCATCAATCGCCTTTGCAATAACACTATTTATGTTCATCAAATGCTGTCGTGATGCAATCTCTGGAACAACACCGCCGTAGAGCTTATGAGTCTCTATCTGAGTGCTGATCACATTTGATAAAAAGCTCTCTACCATTTTGCGAGCACTGCTGCGGCCGTCTCATCACAACTTGATTCTATGGATAATGTCAAAAATTTATCGCCCTTACAGCTAATATTCCTAGGCATCTACTTCCTCCAAATTCATAAGCACCGCATCCTCTACAGGTGTAGCATAGTATTTCTTCCTGATTCCTACGCTGGAAAACCCTGCACTCTTATAAAAGTGCTTGTGCTGCTATATTGCTCTCCCTGACCTCTAGATACCAGCTTTTGATGCCATGCTCTCTCGTAAGCTTAAGAACATGGTTTTAAAAATAGCCTTTCCAATGCCAAGTTTTTCTCTTTCTCAGGCAAAACAGCAACCTTATTTATCTGGCATTCATCTAGCAGAGTCCAGATTCCTATATATCCGACTATATTATCTTCTCCGTCACAAGCGACAAAAAATTTCGCCAGCTTATTTTCGCAAATCTCTTGCTCTATGGAATCAAGGCTCCAAGGCACGCTAAAGCATGAATTCTCTATTCTTGCGATATCATCTATATCCCTTTGCTCTGCTCTTCTGATAATCAACTCTTATATCGCTCCATCTTTCTTGCCATTTCTTCTGCGAGTCTTCCATCCTTTAGCTTTTGTTCAGCCTCAGGAAGCCTCATGTACTCTGGCTCAAGCTGATCAAAATCCAAAAGTTCTCCATCCTCAAGCTTTAGACATGCGTATCTGCAGACCATATCAGCGCTTTGATTCATCTCATCTACCTCTGCGATATTCATACCGCTAAGTCTATCCGCATAAGCTATGACTCCATCTCCATACCATTTGATATCATCATATTCCTCTGCTACTTCTAGCACCTCGTCTAGCATATATGGTCCTGGAGCGAGAATTTCACTTCCGTCATTTCCATAAATCGCACCATAGACTTGACCTCGTCTAGCATTGTATATTACTGCGACCTTGTTATCACTATCTGCCTTCTCCTTGAAAATCTCCAGTGAGTTAACAGATATACACTTTTTGCCTAGAGTCTGTGCTAGAGTTTTCGCAGTGGCAAGCCCTATTCTGATTCCCGTAAAGGAACCAGGTCCAACTGATACCACAATTGCATCAAGTTCATTTAGAAATTCCAAGCTCATCTACCAGTTCCTTAATCATAGGCACAAGCTCGCGCAGATGACTCATACTATCTGTAGTCACTCTGTTAACAGTCCTTCCGTTCTCATCAATGATAGCGACTGAACCGACTTTTCCCGTTGTCTCTATGCCTAAAATGAACATTTGTAAACCCTTTCTCCTTCGGCTTTACCATACTCTAAAAAATATGTACTTTGTGTTCTCTGGTAAGAGCCCTCTATGATGTCAGCCCATTCTATAACTGCAGATGCCACCTCTATCAAAAGTACTCCTCAAGCCCAGCCTCAAAAGGCCTCATCCTCTCCACTGAGCCTATACACATCAAAAATGAAATAGTGGAAGTCTTCCGCTAAAAATACTCGCTCACAATAGTAAAAAGTAGGGCTTGTAATCATCTCCTCGATGCCAAGCCCCTTTGCTATTGATTTCGTTAAAGTTGTCTTTCCTGTGCCGAGGTCACCGATAAAGAGCAAGAACATCACCGGCCTCTAGCTTCTCAGCGAGGAGCAGATCCAAACTCCTCAGTTTCCCTTTTCCCCACGAATTACATATTCCATCAAATCGAAAAAAATCCTTCTGTGAAAGCTTATATATAGCTTTTGCATAAATCTTAGTCATTGTCTCGAAATCTATCAAGAGCAAGTCTCTCATCTCTCTGATGCATTACATCTGGGATCTCCTGGGAACAAAGCTCCCAAAGGCTACATGATTCTTCATCGAGCGTGCATACGTACCACCGCCCATGGTCATAGGGAGGGTGTCCATATCCCAGTAAACTCCTGATATACCTCCATAAAGGTCTTGATCATTGGAGTATCTACATCAAAGAATATAGGATCCTGTGAACTCTTCTTCACAAGTCCGATATCATACTTTTCTATGGTCTCTGTAATACCCTTGTAAACAGCATCCTCTGTGCACTTAACTGGATATCTTACGTTTATTGTGAGGCTCAAAGCCTTTCTATCAAAGCTTAAAACTCCGACATTGAATGTGAGAGATCCCGATACATCATCGCTCATCTCACATCCCATTCTCTCTCCACCTAGGTCAAAACCTATGTGGTCGTTATAGAATCCGATGATATCATTAACCTGTTCATCAGCGAAATTAAGTCCTCCGAGGAAATCCATCAAAATGGAAATAGCATTTAGTCCCTTAGATGGTGAAGCGCCGTGGGCAGACTTACCCTCTACACTTATCTCAAGGCTCTTACCTACGCCCTTGCAGTTAATCTTAACTGGGATTCCATTTATCTCCTTGTGAGCATCTCTATATTCTGCTACCTTGTCCTTGATTGTATCGTAAACAGCTGCATCCTGTGAATTGACTACTGCACGAGCTTTTTCAGCAACCATGTTTGATGCTGCTCCGCCCTCAAGGCTTCTTAGCTGAAGCCCCTTAGCATTACGCTCAGCAAACTTCTTTACAAGGTCGAATGACAATATTCCTTTCTCACCATAGAACGACTGGAAAGTCTCCATCAGGAGTAAATCCGTAGTCAGCTGGTCCAACCTTCTCTAGATATTTGTCCATACCTATCCAGTTGGTCTCCTCATCTAGACCTAGAATTAGCCTAATTCTCGCACCAGGCTCATATCCAGCCTTCTTAAGTGCTCTCATTGCAAACAGTGCTGCAACAACAGGTCCCTTGTCATCGGTAGTTCCTCTGCCGTATATATATCCATCCGCAACATCACCGCTGTAAGGAGCAAAGCTCCATCCATCGCCTGCTGGTACAACGTCAAGATGCCCCAAGATACCCATTATCTTGCCCTCATCTCCAAACTCAGCATGAGCTCCGTAATTGTCAGCATTATGAGTTCTAAAGCCCATATCCTCGCATGCCTTAAGCACAAGCTCAAGAGCATCCTGAACACCTTGTCCAAAAGGATATACACTTCCATCAGCTGCAGTTACTGCATCGCTACCTTCGCTATTTATTCTGATCAAATCCTGTAAAAACTGGATCTGTTCAGGCATGTCATCTTCGATTATCTTGATATAATCCTGCATTTATCTTCTCCTAATCAAATTGGTGTGGCTTGCATGTCCCCTGCTAATGTATCTGCACATTAGTCAATAGCCACTACTCCCTTAACCTCAGGTATGCTGCTCATCAAAACCTGCTGCACTATATTTGAAAGTGTCATTCTTGCACCAGGGCATCCTGCACAGTGACTTTGTAAGTCTAACCTGCACTACATTGTCCTCTGTAATTTCCTGCAAGCTCGATGTCTCCACCATCTCTCTGTAGAATTGGTCTAATCTGAGCAAGTGCTGCTTCTACCTTCTTTTTCCATCTTGTACCTCTTTCTATATTAAATGTGCAATATGTTAAATTTACTTATAAAAAGTCAAGTAATATTATACTATACTTAAAAACTCGCAAGAAATGGAGATACTTGCAAGTTCTGCTATTTTGAAAGCAACTAAGATAGACTTGTCATATAGATGAATATCCTATATGGCAAGCCTATCTAATATATTTTTGATTATAGCTGCTTAAACGATACATACTCCATATCAAAAACCCAATGGCTTCGATTCAAATACATCCAGTCCTTTTACAGTAGTCCAAATTTCTGGTGATGGCAGTCCAACAATATACATCTTTTTTCCAATCCCAAAATTAGGTGTTGTTATAACTCCGCTATCTTCTCCAATCATACATATAAGGTCAGGAATCATGATTATTAACTTTATCATTTTTGTATCCTACCATATTTTTCATTTTTATTAGAATACGATATGTTTCAGACTCATATTCTCCAATTCCTTTAAGGTTAATTTCCCCAATATTGAAAACCACCTTCTGTTTTCCATAGCATATCAGTGACTTCTCCCATGAAAAAGAACCTTTCCATCATATTTTTCTGCAATATTTTGTGCTGCAATGCCTCCATTTCCATCTGATAATCTTAATGTTTGTCCTACTTTAAGTGCATAGCTCAGCATTCCAGGTATTGTTGATTTTTATATTGTTTACCTGTCATTGGATGATCAGTAACACCAACCTCATTATCACTCACTACTGCAATTGCCCTTATCATTTCTTCTGCCCTAAAATCATTGCATACTTTTTCAAATATAATTGATTCGCCAAATTTTGTTGCTACTGAAACAGGATATATCGGCATATTCTCTATAAAGTATGTTGAATGTTGAAGTTCCGGTACTGCCCTACCTGCCGGGTCAGCGTCGACTATAGGGTAGATTAAGTATCGCTGCGATGTGTAATGCCTCCGCTGTATTTTCACCACCAAGCTCTGTAGAAGATACGGCACAGAATTTTTTCCCATATATTTTTCAAGTTGCTTAAATGCTAATGCAGCAGATGAGTCTTCTAGCTTTGGTAAATATTTAAAATTAGAATCAACATCAACCTCTTCTTTGTTTTCTTTAGGTGCTCCGCAGCCATAAGGTGTTGCTATAAACTCCTCATCCGAGAGTTCAGCTAGGAAATCATTCTAAACAATTTACCATTTTCTATATCCTTATTTACAAGTTCTAATCCCTTTTCTAGGCTTCCACCACCGCCTGTACCTAATATAGCACATCCATGTAATAAATCACTAATCTGTTGTTTTGTAAGCTCATTCATTTTTGCCTCCTTAAATTTATTTTCTCTAGATAGAGAAGGTACAAAATGCTCAATTAATGCATAAATAATAGCTGATGCTACAATTCCTAAGTAATCTATTTGTAATACAAAAGAAATTATAACGGATATTATCCATGCAATTACACCTACGACATTCCATCCATCTACAGGATGCCAATTTTGAGGCTTTCCTTTTCCAATAATGAAATAATCTACGAACATAGTTCCACCAACAGGGCATACTAAATATGCTAGCATACTCAATACATCCTCAACCCTTGTTAAAATACCACAGAGTCCTAATATTATTCCTATTGTTCCGGCTATTACTGTAACTTCTCTTCGCCTATTATCTGGGGTATTAAAGGCCATGACAAAATTAAGTCCTGCGCTATAGGCATTTTGCTACATTTGTTGTCCATCGCAGATAATATAAAGCGATATTACTCCTAATAATGGTAATCCTATTGTTATCAAGACCGAGCTAATATCAAAGTCATCTGTCATTTTTGTGAGCATAGCACCCAATATCAATGTTATGACTCCCATTGGGAAAACACCTAAAACAGTTGATTTCACAGTGTCTTTACGTGACTTTTGAAATCTTGTTACATCTGCGGCGGTTATTGTGCCTGCAGCATAAAAATCAAATGATAAAGCTACGCCTCCCATAAAACTCATCTGCGTGTAACTTCCTTGTCAAGAGCTCCTATTCCGTACTGTTTAATAGCCATTACGGTACCTGCAAACATAACAGCAAGTAATAAAGGTATTGAAATTACATTAAGTTTTTCTATTGCAGCCATACCAAATACCGCGGTAATTAGCATTATAAGTCCCCATCCAACAGCTGATACTACTACAGGTATATTTATATCAAAAGAAGACTTTATGAAATTCGAAAATGATTGTGCACATTCTTGATTATTGATACCAAACCAGCCTACTAAATTAATTGCATATATTACGCTTATAATATATCTAGCACCTTTTTCCCAAAAAGTAGATTCAGCAAGTGAACATGATGCTAGACCTAAATCACTTCCCATAAATCCTAAAATTGACATTATAACGACGACTATAACATATCCGATTGTTCCTGAAGCAATTGCCTCCCAGAATGGCATTTTGCCTGCGAGAATTGCGCCTTCAAGGAAAGAAGGGATACATACACAAATACCTGCTTGAACAAAAGCTAGAGATAACCAACTTTGACGTTGATCCTTTGTCTTTTGCAGTCAATGCATTCGATTCTATGATTCCTGCTCATAAAAATACCTCCATGTCAGTTAATTCCTAATACGAATGTTTTAATATACCCAATGATATATATGACCCGGTACCTATAATATTATCAGAGTATTATTACAAAAGCTTTGGGCGCCTCTCTAAAAATATTGTAAATTGTGCACCTGCTACAATTGTCTTGCCAAATACATTATGCATATAGTAGAATTAATATCATAAGTTTAAAATACCATATTAAGATAGGAAACGAGGTGGATTTCAACATATAGGTATAACCGTAGAGATTGTCTTTCTCTTCCCTCTCTAAGTTCAGGAAAGGTCGTTTTGCAGGTGAAAGAGGAGCTTGACAGTATAGTAACAAGTGTTTTCTGTTCTTGAATTTGATGATTACGAAGACAACTTCTACATACCTAATGAAATAATTATTACATCATTTTACTGTGCTAAAAATAATATAGATGAACAGTGTAAGATAGTACGTCATTGCAAAAATAATGGCGATGTAGCTTTAATCTTATTTTTATTCAGATGTAATATTGAAAGGGATTGATAACAAACTCATACAAACAGCCGATGAAAACAACTTTCCTATAATCGTTCTCAAGGGTAACGATATGGTAGCTTGTTTATAGTGATGTAATTGCAGATATAATGGAAAGCAATTATAACTGATGAGACAACTAGGAAAAGATTTAGAAATCAAATTTAAAGATGGGTACTCTTGGGAAAAATATAATTACCTATGTTCTTGATAATGGATTCGATGAAAAAGATGAATTTGCAAAGAAAATAGCACTATCTGCAAGTGAATTTAATTCTATGCTGATTATATCCACTAAACACAACTCTTCTGTTTTTACATTAGAGCAATGTGCAATAGTAAAAATATTTAAACAAAGTTGGAATTTCTCATATTGCAGATGTCAAGACGGAAATATAGTTGTAATGTTACGGCACACAAAAATTCAGCCGTGAAAAATAATACTGTTAATGATTCTATTGATAAATCATGGACTGAATGAGACACATAAAAATTATATATAAGATTTTTGAAGCGGTTGTTGATATTGTAATATTTGACAATATTAACGATATTAAAGACTTTAGTCATAACTACAGGCTTGTATCAGAGTCCAAAAAACACTTTTCACTATTTTTCCCCCAAAAATTGATATTTCCACCACACTTAAGATTTTCTTTTACAGTGCAAAGACTTGTTATATAACTACATACCCATAACAACCATTTTGGGATCCAATGATTTCAAATGACCACTATGAAATCATTGAAACTCTTTTGCAACATTTATGTTAGATGCTGATTTTTGAGGTAAAAGCGTGCAGCTGAGATAATGTACGTTCATGAAAATACAATTCTTTACCGAATAAAAAGGCAAATATCTTGCTTGATCAAGATATATCTAGCTGGCCATTCTGTCACGAACTCTACTCTGCTATAGCAGTTTGGAGGTTGAAAAATAATATTTGATATGGTATTTATGTAAGTAAATTACCTATACTTGCAAGTTCTGCTATTTTTGAAACAACTAAGATAGACTTGTCATATAGATTAATATCCTATCTGGCAAGCCTATCTAATATAAATGTTTCTGTTTTATTTACAGTTGCATAAACGAAATATATTTTTATCCAATCTTCCATCCTATTGCCTCTCTTCTTGAGTCAACGAATCTCTGGTAGATTCCGTCCTGCATAATAAGTTCATCATAGGGTTCCATACTGTTCAATTTTCCTTTATTTATAACAAATATTTGATCTGCTTTCCTCACTGTTTTTCAAGCGATGCGCAATCATTAAAACGGTCTTTTTCTTTTTGTCAGTTCTTGAATAGCTTCCATAAGATCCCTTTCATTTTCGGGATCTACATTAGCAGATCGCTTCGTCGAGTATGATAATAGAGTGCATCCTTCATAATTGCTCTGGCAATTGAGATACGCTTCTTTTCGCCTCCTGACAGCGAAGCACCATTTTTCTCCAATAACCGTATTATATCCATCCGGCAAATTCATAATAAAAATCATAGCAACAAGCTTTCTTTGCAGCCATAATTACATCATCCACCTGTGTATTTGGCTGTCCAAAGCGAATGTTATTTGCGATTGTATCATGGAATAGATATACATTTTGGAATACAAAACTAAAATTTTGCATCAAAGCGTCCATCGAATATTCTTTAACATTCTTTTCGTCGAGAGATATCATGCCTTTATCAACATCCCAAAAATCGAGCAATCAAATGGCAAAGTGTAGTCTTACCTCCACCAGATGGTCTCTACGAAAGCTACTGTGGTTTTTCAGGTATTATCAAAGAAACATTATCAATAATTTTCTTCTTGTCATAAAGCAAAAATCAACACTAGATATTTCGATATTGTCTGTTTTTTTGTGATATATTCTTCGCCAGATATATCCATTGGCTCAATACTCAAGGTTTCTTTTGCTCGTTCTACACACATATCTACCACTCGTAGAAGAGCAGAATATGCTCCCATCGTTTCAAGACCTGAAAATACTATAAACGACATAATCATCATTATAATCGCTGTAAGTAGTTCCATAGAGCCATTAAGATAAAAAGCCAATTGAGGAAATCAAAATAACAACTCCTGTGAGTTTCATCACAATGTTTTGAAACGGAATATACCTGTTACAAATCATCTCAAACTTAGTAGTCGTATCACCGGCCAGTACGGATTGTATCGTCTAGTTTGCTTCTCCATAGATGAAACCATATTGTAGCTTTTTACTTCTGGCATACCTTGAATATATTCTAGTACCCTGATATCACTTCTGTGTCAACTGATATCTTTTTTATAGCAGTGTCTACATTTGCTTTTCGCATTGCACGGTTTATTAAAGAAAATATTAAAACCCCTACAAGACAAATTATTCCTATTCTCCAATCAAATGCGAGGATCATCAAAGCGATAATTGTTGTATTAAGAAATTCCTTGAGTTGTAAGCATTACTACGCGTGTAGCAACATCGCCTAGTTGTTCCATTACATTAGTGGTAATAGTAGTTATTTGACCTAGACTATTTTCATTAAAGTACCCCATTGGTAAATATCTCAAATGCTCAGCTATTTCAATCCTTTTGTCGGCACTCCCTATACCCCGCCTTACATTGCAGCATGGTGGATATGCCCCTCAGAAATGATTCAAGAATTACAGAAATGAGCAATATGCTAAATCCCCCAAGAATCCTATCTCCAGATATACTATTTGAAAGAAGTCCATCCATAACAAGATAAATTGCTAGAAATTTACTTGCTTCGCAAATAGCAATTAAAACTCCAATTACAAGCGTATAATAAAACAGGCGTCGATTTTCTTTTGCACAGAAATTAAAGAACTTTTTGAGTGTGGTAATCATGCGAACGCACCCCCTTCCGATTCATAGACATCTTTCGCATAAATATGAGCCTCCCACATATTTTTGTAAAGATTGCTGGAATTAAGAAGCTCAGTATGGGTTCCTTTTGCTTCAATATTACCATCCTTTATCACAACAATCTGGTCGGCATTAGTTATCGTAGAAAGTCTATGCGCTATCACAATAAGTGTCTTTTCTTTTAGATAGTTCCGAAACAGACCTCTGAATAACAGCTTCATTCTCAGGGTCAGTGTAAGCTGTTGCTTCATCAAGAATTAAAATTGGTGCATTCTTTAGCATTGCTCTAGCAATAGAAATACGTTGTCGTTCTCCTCCACTAAGATGAGCCCCACTGCCTCCGACAATTGTATCAAAACCATTCTCTAAGTCCATGATGAAATCATAGCAACCACTTTTTCGTGCAATATTTTTCCAACATCTTCGTTTTGACGCAGACGGTTTACCCATCACGAATATTTTCTCTTATAAGTATTAAACAGAAAACTATCTTGTGAAACATATGCTATTTGCTCATTGTAGTCAGATAGTGATATATCACGAATGTCAACTCCTCCGATTTTGATATTTCCGTCATCGTACATCCCACAATGACGCTACAAGGCGCGCTACAGTTGACTTTCCACTGCCAGAAGGCCTACAAGTGCAGTCACACTTCCGTTTGGTATATTTAGATTGAAAATTATTAAGTACTTCTTTTCACCCATATCCAGCAAACATTATCGAGTGTAATATCATGAGGTCATAGGCAAATTTTTTTACTCGTTTCTGGGCGTTTTAGTTCCATAAGATTCAAAATATCATCAATCTCTTTGAAAATTGTAGATGCTTTTTGTAATATCATCGCTATAGCTCATCACTGTAATGAGTGGTGTAATAAGTCCGCAGGACAGTATCACAATCATAATGTAGTCTGTAAGATTAAGAGAGCCATTCATCGTAAAAATTGCACCAATAGGTAAAACTGAAAGCAATGTTGCTGGAGCAATAACTATACCGATTGAGAAAGGAATAATACAAGACCTCATCCATTCAATGAAACTGCTTGCATTTTTCCTTTTGCAGCATCTACAAATCTCTCGTATGAGCTTTCCGCTTTTCAAATGCCTTAATAACCTCAATACCACCTATATATTCTACTGCAGTATCATTTTAAAATCTTTGTTTTAGTTTGCGTATTTTTGAAACTGTTCATTGCTGTCTTTGAACATCCAAATAATTGCAATTGCCGCAATTGGAAGCGTAGCAAGTGACAAAAGTGCCATACGCTGAGTCAATCGCCATGATATATATAAATAACATAATTGGTGCACATAGATTGGCTGTGAAATTCTGGTATTACATGCGATAAAATTGGTTCCATAGAATCAGTTCTCTCACAGATAATGTTTTTAATTCTCGCTTGGCATCCCTGTACTGTGCCAAGTGGAAGACGGATAGCTTATCTATAAGCAAAATTCGTACATTGCTGATTAGCTTAAAGGTTGTACGATGGGAAGTATTTGTTGAAAGGGTATGAAATACCACTCTAAATATCAAAAGCACAGCCATCAAAATTCCTTCCATCAGATATATATTAAAGTTCCTTTCTCCTGAAAGAAGTTTCTTTACAATATCGCCCATTAAAATATATGGGATGAGAGAAAAAAATACACCAATTACAGCAAAAGATAACGCTTTTTATATATGCGCTCTTGTACGTTCCTGCGAATTGAAAGATGTAATCCATAATTCCTTTTTCTTTTCCATATATCATCACTCCTTTACTTAATGTCTCTGATTTCGATATTCATTTGGAGTCATCCCACATATTTTTGAAGACAGCTCCAAATTTTTGCTTGGCTCTTATAACCTACCGCCATTGCAATATCTAATATACTCATATCTTCTTTTTCAGTTAAATATTCTTTGGCTTTTTCGATACGATATTCCTTAAGCCACGTGTAGATTGGTTTTTCATATAGACTCTTGAAACAATCTTTAAGAGCTGTTTGGGAAATATCAAACCTCTCTGCTAACCACTTAATTGTATATTCCTGATCTATGTTTTCGGAAATCAATTTCTGTACTGCTCGCGTTTTTTCTACCTTGTCTTTGTAGAAGTACGAACCTTCTTTTGTTATGTTATTTGCCTCGATTACAGACAAGCAAACTAATAATTCCAATACCTTGGTACGGAAATATGGGATTTTCGCACTATCTGGCACCATATACAAATCCGTAAAAAGACGTTTAAGGGTTTCTTCCTCATGTATGATGAAATAACCATCTTCTCCACAGAATTTCCTTCGTATATCTGTAAGGTCAATAGGAATACCTGCTGCATTCTCGAAAGTGTTTTTCTGCAATAGAATTTACAAATCCTATTGTAATCCCATGATAGTGATTCGTTGGAAAATAGTTCATTCCTTTATGATGAACACGGGAATCAATACAGATATTGCCAGGCTTTTTTATATAATACATACAGTTATCCGATTCCATCGTAAGACTGCCTTCGCGACAATAATCCACTGCAAACATCGTATCTGTAGCCTGATACATGGAATGATACTGCGACATATGAAAATCGTTATATATTAAAAATACACCGTCAAAGACACGGTAGATAATCATATCTCCCTCGCCTGTCTCATTTTCCAAGCGAATTACAATGCAATCGTCTGTCTGAGCTAAAAACTCTATATTCTCCAATAGTTCCAAAAGCCATGAAAAAGCATCTTGAAGTCCATCAGATATAGTATTATCATTTCCCGTCTGTTCATCAAAGGCATGAATACCCCAAGCCATGCTATACCTCCTCCATATTAATAACATTATCACAGCAGCATTCTATGAATTCGCTGTCGTGTGTTACTGTAATTATTGTTCGTCCTTCTTCTTTTTAATTGATTCAAAATTTGTCCAACAGCATTCATCTGCAAATAGTCTAAACCGCTCGTTGGTTCATCTAAAAGAAGAACTGGCAGTTTCGACGCGATGGCACATGCCAGAGCGAGCCTCTGCTTTTTGCCCTCAGAAAGTGACATTGGGTGTCTGTCACAAAAGACTTCAAGTCCGACATCGGAGAGAATTTGTTTTTGCTTCATCCTCATTTTCCTCTGGTTGACTAATCAATACTTCATCAAGAACTGACTCTGTAAAAAGCTGATGATTCACATCTTGCATAACCATAAATATTTTCACCAACACGCTTTTTACAGGTATAAGATTTTCCATCCAAATACATAATGCCACTATTCTTTCTCATCCCACATATAGATTCCAAGAATGTGGTTTTTCCTGTACCATTCGTACCAACAATAGCAGTTACTTTTGCCTTTTTGGGATTTTCATTTTCTTTGATAGAGAAAATCTGATGTTTTTGTCATATGAGTAGTTGAAGTCTTTTAAGTAGATATAATCATCTGAACTTGTATCAGTTTTGACGATACTTATTGGTGCTACTCTTTTGAGGGATCATGCCCTTAAACCGTTTTGCATCATCCTCCGTGAAACGGATAAGTTCACTCTTTGGTATTTCCTTTTTAAGGTGCCATTTTCCAGAATGATAACCCTATCTGCCAAATCCCAAACGTAGTTAATTCGATGCTCAGCAATTAGAATTGTTTTCCCTGCCTTTTTCCAACATTTGATCAATTCACGAAGATTTTCGGCTGCCTCGTAATCCAAATTTGCCGATGGCTCATCTAGAAGGATAATTTCTGGTGCAAGAACATCAATTGAAGCACAAACAATTTTTGCTTTTTCTCCACCGGAGAGTTCAAAAATATTTCGATCCATCAGCGGTTCTATTTGAAAATCTCTTACAGTTCTACTAATGCGATCTAATATTTCCTTCTCTGGAAATGCTAAATTCTCCAAACCGAATGCAAGTTCGCTCGTAGTATCAACATTGAAAAATTGTGAACGCGGATTTTGAAAAACTGTACCAATTATTCCAGCCCTATCTTCAATTCTGACTTCCTGCATATTCTTACTATCTATATATATGCCACCTTCGACTTTTCCACTATAAAACTCTGGTATTAATCCATTCAATAACCTCAAAAGCGTAGATTTTCCACATCCAGAAGTTCCTGTTATAAGAACGCATTCTCCCTTTTTTACAGTCAAAGAAAGATTACTAATACTCTTTATCTTTGGCGTTGCATCATAGTAAAAGCTGACATTATTAAATTCAATCATGCCAAAGACCCCAAAAGCCAATACATCAATGTTGAAAACAACAAATAGAAAAAAATTACATAATCCGCCCATTCCCAAACCCAATTTGACAAATATTTGTGCGTTTCTTTTTGCCTTTCCAAATCCTCTTGTGAGGGCTGAAGCTGACAATTCTTCTCCTATCTTCGCCACGCATGTAATAATTGGAACAATTCGGTATTCCAGCATTTTCCCAACCTTACCTCCTCCGAACCGGATTCCTCGCATTTTCATAAGCTGCACGGATTGAATTCACTTTTCCTCACGAATGGTTGGAAAAAAGGCGAAACATGACTTACATAGGAATTGTTAGTGCATCTGGCATATGTAGCTTCTCCATTGTTGCCTTAAACTCGCTAACTGTTGTTGTATTGATTACATATAGCCCCATCATGTAGAGTAGGAAGAAATCGATTAACAAGCATAATGATAATTAACAGCATATTTGCCAGGGCACCCTTTACATGGGGAAATGCCGTGCACTCTAAAAAGTAAATCGCACTCAGAACAATTAGGGGCTAAAATGCAAATTCTATATCTCTTCGCTGCAAGTAGTAGCAAGAATGGAAGGAAGGCAAAAGGCAACTCGAAACCAAAACAATCTACTTCCTCCAGCTGTCGATAAAACAAGAACGATTCTACAAGAATAAAAAGTAGTTTTGTTCTGAGGATCAAGCAGACTCTTTTTCTATGTGGTGTCCATCTAGCTTCAATCATGCAATGCCTGCCCTTTCAAAATGCTTTTTCAACAAAAGCTTTGCCTATAAAACCTCCGATAATACCACAGATAACAGTCGCAATTAGAAGAACAAAAATACATCCAGTTCGGAGTAAGCTTTTACGACAGCATCAATATATTCCTGTCCATAGCTGGATCTATCCCGCAAAATACTCAGCCTTTTGTAAAAAAATAATGGTAGAGTAGTTTCCGCATGACCAAAGGGGAAATATTCCAGTTGTGAGAATAGCAGAACGCATACTCTTATACCTACCATTCCAATAAACAAGTTCTGAAATAGCTCCCGTAACTATTGAAAATGGAATGGGTACCCATGTCATACCCGTTACAAAACATCATAATTCCCATAATAAGACTCATGATAAGAATCATACCGGGCTTTTTTCACTTTCGTAAGGAAAAGCATAAACGGAATTCCCCCAATGATCCCAACCATGGAGGAAAAGTAGTATGAGAAAAAATCGGAACGAGTCCTGTCATAGCTAGTGCCATAACAATAACAAAAGTAGATTGCCGCATAGATTCCGATATTGATAAAATCTCTACCATTTAATTTGTTTCCCAATTCTTGTTTACTCATAAAAGTTTAGTCCTTTCTATCCTTATTTTAGTTAGAGTAAGCTAACATAACTATAATAACATATGGTGTGCATTTTATGTATTCCATTTAGACACTTTATTCTATTTAGTTATTAATTTTATTGAGTAACAAAAGCGAGCAAAAAGGCAAGATGAATATCAAAAATCAACTTGCAAATCAAACACATTTTATAGGAAGGTTGGCAAATTCCTCTTTTCCATGGTTGTAGAGATTAAGGGATAAATGGGATAGAAATTAGGGGATAAGTGGCAATCTCATCGACCAGCGGTCGGTACTTCTCCTTCGTAATGCGGTACATTGCAAACACATCATCGCTCCTATAAGCCGCTCGCAAACAGAAACAGCTATCGGCAGTAAAATAAAGTGTTAATTTTTAGAAAAATAGCACAAAATGTCGACAAACGCAAAATAAACGTTTATAATAATGGTGTCAATCATAAAAAAAGCAAAAAGTAGGAATTAAGAAATGTATATAGAAAAATATGGTGGAGTTTTTATTTTCCACTCCGTAAAACAATTTCAGAAGATAAGAAATTGGCAAATGTTAATACAACAGGCACATTAGTAACTCGCTGAAACGTTTTGGGAGTAGAGTATCGTCTTGCTTATGATCATAGGATAGGGGTGATAATTCATGTTAGATAATCTGTTCTTTTTAGCGGCGTGGTGGAAACTTATGATATTATTAATATAATACTTTAATTTTTCGGAAAAAGAGGTTGATATGAAAAAGTAAATCTATAAAATTACTAACAGGAATAATACTTCTCTCAATCCTATTAGTAATTATTATATTAGTAAACACAAAATCAAAAATATACAGAATAAAAAAATGTAATATCGTATGGAATTAGCAATTATCAAATCAAATAATTAATACCGGAGATGAAAATCGCTAAGGATTTATTATTTAAAAATGGTTAATTTTCGTTTAACCAAGATTTAATGGAAAAGAAATTATAAGATACTATGTTTTTAGATTATAAAAATAGTTGATTTTATTATAGATGATAAAAATTATACGAGCTATGACTTTGCTTTTATCCGAAAAAGGTAATTTAAAGAAAAATATAAAGATTGCAAAAAGAACAGGATTGTAAAGAACTATCTATCGCAATTATAAGAATGCCTTATTTTATGGTAGAAGAAAACGATATTGCAAGAGCTATCAAAAGCAGAAGATATTATAAAGCCTACGATACAATGTCGAAAGTAATAATAGTAGCAACAAATTAATTGATAGCAATAGTAATATAAATTTTCAAAACTATTCCTATAAATCAAGATAATATAGCATTCCCATACATATATATTACTAAAAATATAAATGAACTAACATTAATAACAACTTCAAAAAGAAGATAATCAATAATGCTATCTAATAAAGAAAAAACAAAAACGAGATTATGCAGTTATTGCATTATTAAATTGGAATCCAGTTAACATAAATGACAAAAATAGTTAATTTTATCAGTGTCCCTTCTAAAAAGTATAATATATTCCAATTTGTCATTTCCAAAAATCGAAAAAGATAGCAATTACCAAATACTAGTTTTTCCAAAACCATACAATATATCCAAAGAAGATTATGATAATTTATATATTTATGGTTCTCATAGAGTTCATTTATTGATAACAAAAATATGTTAGATTATATTTGCTGTTAATGCAACAGGCACATTAGTAACTCGACTGAAACGTTTTGGGAGTAGGTATAGTGCGCTTATGATCCTATGATAGGGATGATAATTCATGTTAGATAATCTGTTCTTTTTTTAGCGGCGTGGTGGAAACTTATGTCAAGCGAGAGTCGGATATTGATTTTGTGTTCGGTTATACTACCGATATTAGATATTATATTGAAGGGTGGTTTTGATTTATGCCTTGATTTTGCTGGTAGTTGCACTGAGGTTTTACATTCGGAAAAGAAATTCGCCAAAGTGAAAAAGCAAAAACAAAAATCCCAGTCGTGCCGACGATTGAGGGATTTTTCTCTGATTTTTCGCCGGATATAAGCAGTGATACGGCGGCGACTTTCAACGCTTTTGCTTTGTTAAAAATATAATTTTTCTGTTTACTGGCGAAAAATATTTATTTTTCACAATTTATTTTGTTGAGTACACAGCGACTTCCTATAATAAAAAGCACAGGTTAAAAATACCCAAACTTCGAGAAATGTCATAATTTTAACTTGACTTGTATACAGTATACCTGATATACTTCTCTTAAGAAAAGAAATCCCTTTCCCTCGAATGACGGCTACTCTTTGCAGACGCTGTCCATTCCCTTTCCGGCAAGGGCTTCTTGAGAAACAAGGACTTCCTTTTTCAAAAAGCGAAGTCAAACACAAAAAAGTACTATAAAGCAACAGGAGGAAAATTATGAGTAATCAAAACGCATGGCGTGGCTTTCAAGGCGGCGCATGGAAGAAAAATATTGATGTTCGGGACTTTATCGTTCACAACTTCATACGCTTTATACAGCGATGATGCTTTCTTAGCTGACCCGACCGATGCCACCAAAAAGCTGTGGGCTGAGGTTATGGAGCTGACCAAGAAAGAAAAGAAGCCGGCGGTACTTCTGAACATGGATACCAAGATTGTTTCTTCTATCGTGTCGCATGGTCCGGGTTACTTGGATAAAGACTTGGATTGTCGGTTTCCAGACGGATAAGCCTTTCAAGCGTTCCCTGCGAGCCTTCGGCGGTATCCGTATGGCAGAAAATGCTTGCGAAGCCTATGGCTACAAGGTTGATGATGAAGTCGTCAAAATCTTCACCGACTACCGCAAGACACACAATCAGGGGCGTATGTTGACGCTTACACTCCGGAAATGAAAATGGCTCGTAAGACCGGTATTATCACTGGTTTACCCGATGCCTATGGACGGGGCAGAATTATCGGCGACTATCGCCGGGTGGCTGTACGGAATCGACCAGCTGATTGCCGATAAGAAGCAACAGTTTGCCAGCACCGAGGGTACCATGGAGCCGGGCGGATTCAATTAGAGAAGAAATCTCCGAGCAGATTCGGGCTTTGGGCGGAATTAAAGACCTTAGGCGAGATTTACGGCTTTGATATCTCCCGTCCGGCAGAAAATGCACAGGAAGCTATTCAGTGGCTGTATTTTTGGCTATCTGGCGACTGTTAAAGAACAAAAACGGTGCCGCTATGAGCCTTGGCAGAACCTCTACCTTCCTTGATATTTATATTCAAAGAGATTTGGAAGAAGGCACCTTGACGGAAGCACAGGCACAGGAATTGATTGACCACTTCATTATGAAGTGCGTTTGATCAAGTTCGCCCGTACTCAGAATATAACTGAGCTGTTCTCCGGCGATCCGACTTGGGTAACCGAATCCATTGCCGGTATTGGTCTTGACGGTCGCCCGATGGTAACGAAAACTTCGTTCCGTTACCTGCATACGCTGACCAACAGGACCCGCACCGGAGCCGAATATGACAGTTCTGTGGTCAACTAGGGCTCCCGGAAAACTTCAAGCGTTTCTGTGCGAAGATGTCGATTGAAACCTCTTCCTTGCAATACGAAAAACGATGATTTGATGCGTCCTGTTCATGGCGATGACTATGCGATTGCCTGCTGCGTATCCTCGATGCGTTTGGGTAGAAATGCAATTCTTCGGTGCCAGAGCAAACTTAGCAAAATGCTTGCTGTACGCAATCAACGGCGGCGTTGACGAAAAGACCAAAACGCAAGTCGGTCCGAAATATCGGCCGGTAGAGGGCGATGTGCTTAACTTTGAAGATGTTATGGCAAAATACGATGATATGATGGAATGGTTGGCAGAGCTTTATGTCAATACTTTAAACATCATTCACTATATGCATGACAAATACTGCTACGAAAGATTACAAATGGCGCTGCATGACAGAGATGTCAAACGTTACTTTGCTACCGGTATTGCCCGGCTTATCGGTTGTTGCCGACTCGTTTGAAGTGCTATCAAATATGCTACTGTTAAGCCAATCAGAGATGAAAACGGCGTAGTGGTAGACTTTGAAACCACCGGCGACTTCCCGAAATACGGTAACAACGACGATCGGGTAGATGGATTAGCTGTTAACTTTGGTTCATACCTTTATGGAAAAGATTCAGCAAGCACCACACCTACCGTCGCTGGCGTTCCGACCATGTCCATCCTGACAATTACTTCTAACGTAGTTTACGGGAAAAAGACCGGAAATACTCCGGACGGACGTCGTTTGGGCGAGCCCTTGGCTCCGGTGCCAACCCGATGCATCGTCAGGATACCCACTGGTGCTTTGGCATCGCTGGCATCGGTTGCGAAGCTCCGTTCCAGGATTCGCAGGACGGTATCAGTAATACCTTCTCCATCATTCCAGATGCTCTGGGCAAAGGGCGAGGCGTGTCTTTATGGGCGAGCTGGACTTTGATAAATTGCTGGAAGAAGCGGAGAATAATTATGACAGATACCAATAAGGTCGACGATTTAGTGGCATTTGCTGGATCAGTTTATGACCGGCGGCGGCGGACACCTGAATGTCCGGACGAAAACGGCGCTCCTGCCGATGCTCTGCCCCTGCGGTTAGTACCAGCCGCGGCAACGACTGTCAGCCCAATATGGCTTGCAGCGTGCCCACCCCTGCATCAGGGGTATTGACGATGAGGACGAACCTACGATTTAATGGTGAGCACCGGTATACCATCACTTTCAAAGCGCAGCCCGCTCTTTTTACGGGCAGCGTAAAGATAAAGAATAAGTAATCAATTTTACTGACACAAACATTGTGACTATGACTTTCCCGCATTCCTTTGGATGTTGCCTTTTAAGCAACCGCAACGGAATACCTCAAGGGGCGACTTGGCAAAAAGCAAATCCGCAAGGGAAAGTAAGCCCCAAAAAGAAAGGAGATTTTACCATGGATGAACAAAAGAATCAACAAATAGATAACTTAGTATCCATGTTGGACGGCTATGCGGAAAAGGGCGGTCATCCTTAAACGTTAACGTTTTCAGCAAGAAACCTTATTAGACACACAGGCTCATCCGGAATTATATCCACGCGCTGACGGTTCGTGTTTCCGGTTATGCTGTAAACTTCGTTAAAGCTGACCAGGGAACAGCAGGACGACAGTTATTTCTCGGACCTTCCACGCCGGAATGTAAGAAATGAAAGCCAATTACGTTACCGCTTAGGGTAGCGATACGTTGTGCCCACCGCAGAATAACGACATCATAGAAAAATACCCCAACTCGGGGTGTTTTCTGTTCTATCTTATTCCTACCATCATTTATCCGTAGCAGAAAGCTACGCTCTCCCATTCAGGCTGGGATTTCTGTTTTTGATGAGAAAGGAATTATCATGAAAGGCTGTGTTCATTCGATTGAAACCTTCGGCACCGTCGACGGCAGTTTTGAGATCGCTATGTTGTTTTATGCAGGGGCTGTCCGATGCGTTGCCTATATTGTCATAATCCGATACTGGGCACTCAAAACCGGACCGGAAAAAGACCGTAACGGAAATTACTGACCGATTATGAGGCATACCGTCCCTTCTCTCCAAAAACGGCGGCCTAACTGTTACCGGCGGCGAGCCGCCATCGAGCTCCCTTTGTTGCCAGAACTTTTCCAGCGAGCCAAACGCAGATATTCGTACTTGCCTTGATACCTCCGGCATCTACCTTCCGCCGAACTTCGGACTATTTTGCCGAAGATTGACGCCCTGCTGGAAAATGTCGACTTGGTTTTGCTGGATATCAAACACATTGATCCGGACCGGCATGAGGTCCTGACCTCGATGCCCAATGAGCCGATTTTTGGGTTTTGCTCATTACGCAAGAGAAAATCCCCATTTGGGTTCGACGACGTTGTCATTCCGATGGTAACGGATAAACGCGAATATCTGGAACGACTGGGATATTTTCTGGGCGATTTGGACAATGTCAAGGCGCTGATGTTCTCCCTATCATACTATGGGAAAAGATAAATATCGGCGCTCCATATGATGTATCCTTTGGACGGGGTTCCGCCCATGTCCACCAAAGGTGCTATTGAGGCAAAGCAAATCATCTTAAACGGCATCAAAAAGCGGCTGATTGAGCGAAAGCACGAGCAGGAGCACCCGTCCACAACAGAATAAAATAAATCAGAATGAATATTTATACATTTTGTATGATAATGAGAATATTTTTTCAATCTCACTCTGGGTTGCTTTTCTTCAATGAAAAAGGGCTTGCATTTTGCATAAAAATGTTGTATACTGGGTACAGAAGCAAATGATTGGTACTGGTTATACCAAGCATTTGCAGATTCTATCAAGGTTATGCTTTTGATAAGATTCTTTGCTGTCGGCGAGCTGCGTATCTCACTGCCGGAGGGAAAATCAAAAGCCAATAAGGTTGTAAAAGGTTATCAAAAGGATTTAAGGAGGTTTCATTATGGCATATGTATTTCAGATTCATGTGTTGCTTGTGGAGCTTGTGAAGCAGAGTGCCCGGCAGAAGCTATTTCGGCTGGCGATATCTATTCGATTGATGCGAGATAAATGCGTTGACTGTGGCGCTTGCGCGAAGTTTGCCCGGTAGGCGCACCTGCACCGCAAGCGTAAACTTCGTAAAACAAGAACAAAAATCAAAGCAGATGTCAAACGGCATCTGCTTTGTGCTTTTCATATCCCTATAGCCATCCCTTTCCGGTAGGGGTATTTCCGGTACCGGCTCTTTCCTACAGATGTTAAAAATTAGCAAGAAAGGGCGGAATCCGTATTCTGCCCTTTTCTGCTTATTCTACAAGACCGTAATGCTACTCCGTCTTTTCCCAGCTCCCCTTCGGATCCAGCTTCCCTTTCTCGCCCAAATTCCAAACATAATCCAGCAAGACACAGAAACCGCCATAGCAATGATAACACCGATAATTGCAAAGAAAAAGTTATTCATCGTATGTCCCAACGCTGTCACGCCTCTCGCTGTCGGCAAGTAAACCAGCGCAGCACCAAAAGTCGGGCGAGCCGGCACCCGAAGCGTTCACGCCCATAAATCCCAAGAAAGGCCGCCAACACCGCCGCCAATCATCGCCGCATAAAGCGGAAGAGTATACTTTTCAAATTGATCACCATACAGTACCGGCTCGGTATGCCCAGCACACCGGTAAAGCCGGCGGAGGAAACAAGCTGTTTCGTTTCCGGATTTTCGAGCGCAGTGCCACCGCCAAGCCCGCTGCTCGCTCAGAGCGGTAGTGAACACCAACATGCCGGGCCCGACCACCGCATCAGCACCACGGTTGTCACGTTATTCATGCCAATCGGAATCAAGCCATCAGTGCGTTCGGTCCATAACCTGAGCGGCGAAAAAGATACCGACAACTGTCGGCACAATCAAAGCGCCGTTCCTTTAAGCCAAGTAAGAGAACACCTGAATCAGCTCCGATGCCCATGTTCCAAAGCGGCCCCTAAGACTGCCAGCGTACAAACTCCGGCAATCAACAAGCTAAAGAACGGAACGAAAAAGAACTTCCTGCCTTCGGGCAAACCTTTTGCACAAATCTCCACATAGGACATTAACCAACGCCCAAAATAATAGGAATAACTGACGAGGCATAGCTCGTTACCGTCTGATTGGAAGAACGCCAAAGAGCTTAATCGAGGTTTGCCAGCTCCTCGGCAACCGTTCCCGCCGTCAGAGCCGCCTCCAAAAAGAACCCGCGCCGCAACTGCTTTGCTGTTTGCCGCTACCGTTTTCATCAAATCAGTCAGACCGATAAACCAATAGTCCCCAATGCCATCGCCGTTCGCGAGTTGCGCCAAACTTCTTTTGCACAGACCCAGCCGCCGGTAAGAGGGCAAAAAGTAAACGCCGCATCTGCCATCGCATTTAAAATCACATAGGTCTGCGTTCCGCCCTTTAACCAGCCCAGCGTTGAGACCCAGTGCCATACACCGCCTGAGTAAGCCGGCACCAGCCAATTGCCGGAATGATTGGCTGGAAAATACTGGCAATCGACTCCAACAGCCGAGAAAAGGGGTGATTTTTCTCCTCTTTTTCCGGCTCCCTGCTCACTAACCTCGCCGGGCTGCCCTCGATATCTCCGAAATAACCTCCTGATATACCCTGCGGAACATCGGGCGCCCAGCGACAGACTGATATTGACCGCGGCATTCACTACCTTGAGCACACCTTTTAACGCACTAATCTTTTCCCGTATCCGCCAGTGCGGTATCATTTGAAGGTAAATCGAGCCGAGTCGCACAATGCACTACTGATTTCACATTTTCTTTGCCACCAACATTTTCCATAATTGCTTTGGCAAAGCTGCTTATAATCCATTCCTTTTCCTCCTTTTTCAGAAATCGTTTATTTTTAACCCAAAACCGCACCATTACTTTGGATTACTTGCCGATACCAATAAAGCTGTCCTTCCTCATTCTTTTCAAATCTCCAGCTGCCGTCATTTTGTTTATTCACATAAATCACTACCATAGCGCTTTTCATTTCGCCCGTTGACGCTGAAATCATCAATGCGACCCCAGCAGCGTGTGAGCCCATCACCGGTATCCGTCTTCGTGGGCTGCCATGCCAGCATCGCCTTGATATGCTCTCTCATATACTCTATCGGTACGAATCATGGATCGTACGTCCATCACTATCGTTTGCCTCAGCCCATTTTCCACGATAAAAAGCGGTTTCTGGTGTCGGTCGCAGATAATTTGGCGTAATTCAAGTCCCAACGGATCAATCACCAGCCCATTCGCTGGATTGCAGATGAGGGTTAATTACACGCAGATCACTGCATTCCCTCGGCTTTTTATTTTTAAGCACCTCGGATCAGCAGATATACAGCGACTACGGTAGTAGCTCAGGCTGATAAAGTCAACCGTTCCTTCCTTCAGCGTTTCTTCATCTTCGGCTCTGTTGCCAGCCGTACGCCTGCCCTTTCCATTCTTTTGACTGCCCAGACCGGATGCGCTCCTCTAACCTGAACATCAATAAAAATAATTGTCCCGATCACACTCCATTTGCTTTATAAGACATCTTCCGGTGCACTGGTATAAAGGTAAAACTGACCAGCGGCCAGCATACAGCCGATTTTAGCCTCCGGCATCATTTGAGTGTGCCAGCTTTACCGCCTTGGCACTGTATCAACTCGCATGATGTGCCGCTTGGTATTTTGTCTGCTCTGATCTTCTCCTCTTCAAACACGATTCCCGCCCCATAAACGGCATATCGCGGTGACATAATGATTTCATTAAAAGGTCAACCAGTACTTTACCTTTTCTCCGTAATTCTGAAACAAAGCCTGACAATACCGAACAAACGACATCGACCATTCTTCGGTCTTTCCAGCCGCCATATCACAATCAACGCAATCGGCGTATCAAAATGACAAATCGTTACGAGCGGTTCTATTCCATATTTCAGACATTCCTCAATCAGCTCATTATAAAATCGAATCCCCCGCCTCATTGGGTTTTTCATCATCTCCATTCAGGAAAATTCTCGTCCACGCAATTTGAAAAGCGATAGCATTTTCAATCCCATTTCTGCAAATAAGGCGATATCCTCCTTAAAATGATGATACATATCGATGGCGTCATGAGGCAGGATATATGGTTGGAGTCACAAGCCAGCATTTTTCATCTGCCCTCTTGCCACCTTATTCGATCCTCCGCAAACGGAACGACATCAACGCTTGATAGCCCTCTTCCGCCTTCCTTATAACCGCCCTCGCACTGATTGGCGGCTGTTGCTCCGCCCCAAAGAAAATTATCCGGCATTTTCATTGTATTTCCTCCTTATGACTCATGATAAGTCAGCATTCGCTTTCACCGCTGTTGGTTTCCATATAGCCAAATGTTCCTATTCGTATTTTACAATATGCGCTTTTCCCCTAATTTTTGCAACATTAAAAATCAATAAGAAAATCATTAAAAATGTCGAGATTAAGCAATCAAATCTCCGGCGGCTGTACATACCGGCTATAAAATCAGACCGACTTAGCTCTCACCATAAAAAGAACCGAGAAAAGAATACTCTCGCGCTCTTTTCGTTATTTTATCGCTACATTTTTCTATTTCTGCTCGCCCCAGCCATTGGAAGGATAGCCGGTATTCGGATTTTGCGGATTCAGATTTTGTTCCGAATAACCGTTCAATCTTTGATTTTTGCTGCGGATAGGACGGATGGCCTTGACTATAGCCTTTCGCTGCTGATAGTCTTGACCATAGCCCTGTTGATAGCCGTAGCCCTGCTGCTGATAGCCCCTGACCATAGCCTTGTTGCTGATAGCCTTGACCATAGCCCTGCTGCGGATAATCTTGCCCATAACCGGGATTGCGAATAGCCGTAGCCTTGCTGCGGGTAATCTTGCCCATAACCCTGGCTGCGAATAGCCGTAGCCTTGCTGCGGGTAATCTTGCCCATAACCGGATTGCGAATAGCCGTAGCCCTGTTGCGGATAATCTTGTCCATAGCCTTGCTGGGAATAACCATATCCTGCGGTTGATAACCTTGTCCATAGCCCGGTTGCGAATAGCCAGCTTATCCCTGCTGCTGGGAATCTGCCGCAAGCGGGTTGCTGGTAATCTGTCCATAGCCGCACCCTGATTCTTATCCAAGGACTGTCCCTGACTAAAATCTTGCAGCCTGCGACTCTGACGGATGGGAAGCCAATGAATCGACCGACCTCTCGTTATTGCTTGTGATTACGCTTTCCACTTCCTGAATACTCTCTTCTACCGCCGTTTCAACCTTTTCCGGTTGTAGCGGTGTTTCCAAGATTATCCGAAACACTTTCTTGACTCCGGTTCTATCGGCATTTCATATTCTGTGCTTTCTATTTTTCCGCTTGTGCCGGCGTTTCGGTATCGCCTTGATTCATCGAAATCGGCGTTTCCTCAAAACCGGTACTACTATTATCCATCACCGTTTCGCTAAAACCGTTACTGCTGGTATCCATCGTCATCGGTGTTTCACCAAAGTCGGTACTGCCGTTATCCATCGTTACCGATGTTCCACCAAAATCAGCACCGCTGTTATCCATCATAGTGGGACGCTTCGCCAAAGCTCACTCACTGTTATCCATCGCCGCCGGCGTTCCACCAAAGCCCATATTACTGCTATCCATCGCCATCGGTGTTTCACTAAAGCCAGTACTGCCGTTATCCATCGCCGCCGGCGTTCCACCCAAAAACCCATATTGCCGTTATCCACTGCTGTCGGTGCTCCGCTATAGCCCATATTGCCGCTTTCCATTGCCGTCGGTGCTCGCTATAGCCCATATTGCCACTTTCCATTGCCGTCGGTGCTCCGCTATCAGCCCACATTGCCGCTTTCCATTGTCGTCGGTGCTCCGCCATAGCCCATATTGCTGTTATCCATTGCCGTCGGCAGCTCCGCTATAGCCCACATTGCCACTTTCCATTGCCGTCGGTGCTCCGCTATAGCCCATATTGCCCTGATTCATCCCGGTGTCGGTGTCCCGCTATAGCCCATTTTGCCATTATCCATTGCCGTCGGTGCTCCGGGATAGCCCATATTGCCACTTTCCATTGCCGTCGGTGCTCCGCTATAGCCCATATTGCCTGATTCATTGATGCCGGCGCTCCGGGATAGCCCATATTGCCATTATTCATCGGTGTCGGCGCTCCCGAATAGCCTTGCGGCTGATGCGGTGCTTTCTTTTTCCGCCCAGCACAAGCGCAATCACAATCATCAGTACCAAAACGACAATCGCAATCCCAGAACAATCATCAGTACCCGATTGCCTCGATACTTTGGATTGTTTGGAGTCCTTAGACTCTTTTTGTCGTCCTTTGCCGTAGAATCTTTTTCTTCTCTTTTTATCATCGGAACTGCTTTTGACCTTTCAGTGCCGGAATAGCCTTAGACTCTAACTGATTAAGGAATTCCTCCGCTGTTTCCTCGATGGTGCTGGTGGCATCAAACTCACGATATCCGGCTTCATTGCGCCAACCGCCGCCGCTACCGCCGCATTTTCTCCAAAAATACATCATGTCCAGCGTAGCTTCATCCTTCGAATACAGAAGCACCACCATATCATCTGCCAAGCCCGCCTTTTTCATCAGGTCTTTATACCATTTCAAATATTCCTGACTATCGGTATAAGCGGATACATTTTCTTGCACCAGAATAACCGGTGTTAATCCTGCCTTCTCTAAGTTCTGAATCTGCTTTAGAGAGTTTATCATTATTCCCCAGAAAGCATCTTCTGCTCCCAAAATATTCAGCTCTGCTGTTTCTCTTTGTCACAAATAAGTAGAAGCTCCAGCATACCCGCTTGATAGGAAAAGACCAGAATCTCCTTCATAACCGGCTTTCTTTAGCTCTTTCTCCAAAGCCTTTTGTGCCGGCTCAATCGTCTTGGCATTCTTTTTCCAAAACTTTTCAAAGTTCCATTCATCTTCCAAAAGCACTCGCCCGCTCCGCATATCAATCAGAGTAAGCATCCCGTTATCTACGCCGTAATTTCCGACGTCAACCATTTCTTTCAGTTCGGATTCTCTCATCCTCTTTCGCCGTCTGCCACAAGAATAAAATGATAAAAAGGTTTCCCCGAACTTTTGCATATATCGCATGCTTAGTGATCCAGCCATTCCGCTTGCTCGATGGCTTAGAAACACCCACATATCATTGACAAACTGTAAGTTTTCCGAGTCAGCCGGCTCATCATCCTTCTCTACCAGCGGGATAGGTGCACCTCGGATCAATAAATTCCTCAATCCGGTATACTGCCCTTAAAACGTCACTAATCTGCATTCATAATCCCTAGAGCTCATTTGCCAGATTATCCATCGCACTCTGGAGTAATCCTGATAGGATTGCAGTAAAAATTAACCGCCAGTCTCCCCTAGACCGGACTATAAAGCACAAAGGTACCCGACTTCCTCATCGCCAATACCATATCCTCAGTGATAAAAGTGCTCATCGGAATACTTTTGCAAACTCCGCTTCGTCAGAAGTATCACTCAATAAAATCACGATATCCTGCTCGGCTTAGTTACGCCAAACTACGATTTCAGTGGCTTGCCGCCGACACTCAATATCATCTCTCCGTTGATTTCATTGATGACCGGATAGTACACGTCCTAACCTGCCCAGTAAGCATCGTCAATCATGCTCATCACGACGGATTTTCCTGAGTAATACCGGTTCAAGACCTTAATAATATGATCCGTTTGGTAATTGGTAGTAATTAAGCGCCTCACGCCCTGTCGGAACAATCCCCGTTGTGACGACGCCATTTGACGCACGATTGACGACAAACAAAAATAACGAAACAGCTTCCCCATCGTTTCCCATACCATATCCGTTTTTCGTCGTCAAATCCATCGCCATTTGCTACTGTTCCTGTGCAAACAGCGTTTCGCCGGTTAAAAACACCGAAACAATCTCCGTTTCCTCCTGCATATCGCTCAGCATCACGTCAATTGCCAGATATTCCAGATCCGTCAGCACGTGGCTGGATCAATAATAAACTTACTGTCCCTTGCCGCCAGCACCGGTACTTGCACCAGTGAAAGCAGTAAAGCAAGCACCAGCGCCAGCCCCACTTTGCTTTGGAAAACTTCTTTGTTTTTCTTTTTCATTGTTGCTCTCCTCCTTTTTCTTTTTGTTCTTGCCGGTAGGCGAAGCCCTCTCCGCCATTGGCTAAGTAACTAACCTGCCCTGCGTCTACCTTCGGCTCATCGCTCGGCTTCTCAAGCGGCACCTGCACGCCCTTGGAAAAAGCCGATTCCGCCGCCGATAAATAAAGAGTACACTCTAATTTTTGCAAAGCTTATTATATCATTTTTTCTATCAAGCAAAAATATCATCTCATTGCCCTCGCCATAAAGCAAGAATTCGGTAATCCCTCCGACTGTTTTATTTTGCATTCCTCGAAAAAGCTGTTTTCTATCCACACGGCGTTAAGCAGGGCTGTCGCAAAAGAGCTGATACACAGTATTTCCGTAAAATACCAGCCCATGGCTTGAGGAAAGCTCTTAACATGCAACAGCCCCATTCTTTATTTTCCTGTGTCAGGACTCCGCCATCCATTCGGTACAAGTGGTCGGCATAGTGGCGACCTCCGTTTCGTGGGTTACCAGCAGCACCGCCGCCCTATGATTTGCCGCCTCCGCAAAAGTCCCAGCTACAATATGCGTATTTTCATTATCCAAATCACCGGTCGGCTCGTCCGCCAAAAAGAACAGCCGGCTGTCCGAGCAATGCCCGACGCAATTGCCAGTCCGGCGCATTTCCCCGCCGGACAGCTCATTCGGGATAAACGCCTTGCAAATGAGCAATCCCAGTCGCTCCAGCAGCGCCAGTCCCGCCACTGTCTTATCTTCGCCCGCATACATTCGGCTCGGCAGCAAAATACTTTTCCAGCACCGTCAAGCTCTGTAAAGCCCGTTTGCCCTGCAATCACACCAATTTCCCGATTGCGGAAAAGCCGAGACGCTTCCGCATCACCTCAACACGCATAAATATCGGTTTCATCATAATAGACCTGCCCGCCGGTCGGCTGCCAGAAATCCCGCCAGCATATTAAGTAAAGTACTTTTTCCAGCTGCCGGAACGTCCAATGATTACCGTCAGTTCCCCGCTTGACAGGGAAAAATCCGTTTCCGTAACCGCATAAAATACATTACTGCCCTGCGAGCGCCGAAAATACCGGCGGCTGATGTTATCTGCTTTTACTACTACGCTTTTCTCCCTCGTCAAACGCTATCTCTAAGTACCAAACCGGGGCTTCTTGCCGCAATATTTTACCGGCGGAGAAAATGCCGCCAGCCACCCGCCAAGTACCGAAAAAGACAATCGCCGCCATAAGCGGCAGCCAAAAACCTTGCCGCGTCCGGCAAAAGATACGGCAGACTCAGCCGGCCTCCGAATTAAGCCGCCAAACGGAAAGACCACCAGTGCCGCCAGCACCGTTCCCACCCGCGCACCGCTTTGGCCCAATCAGCATCGACTCCCAGGTTAAGCCAAAAACAAAAACGCTGCGTTGCTCGATCATTCGCAGTACCGCAAACTCTTTCGTCCGCTCATTGGCAATCATGGCAAAAGCTGACAATTAAGATATACCATCCTGCCAGCGGCCAAATAACGGCAAACTAAGCCGCCAATCATTTTACGGACACATTGGCTAAAGCCGCCAGCAATACCAAAATCCATACTTTTTGCCGGTGTCGCCCGAATCCGGCGAACATGCAAATCTGATATCATTGGTAACATCTTATATTATATCCGTCTTTGACCTTTATCATCAAAGAAGAAATCACACTGATTGGCATTAATATCCCTGAAGTTTTGGAAACCAAGCGCCTGTGCCTTTTCCATCATCAATGCAGCGAATGGTATTTTGAGTTGGCATAAACTGCACTTACTCTCAGTCCCGCACTGGTTTCATCCAGAAGCAAAGCCACGACCCGGCACTCTCCGTATTATAAAACTTTAGCTGATAGTTTGTCCAGGACGGCAATCCTGCCGCCGACAATCACAGCATCGCCATCACCAATCCCGCCGCGCCAGCTTTCCCGAATCCATGGCTGAACTGCAAAACCGTTTCTGGCTCAAACCAATCAGCTGCACCGGCACCGAGCGGCGGCCAGCTGCACTGGCAGACGCAGAGTGGCCAGCGACACCCGATCGATGACACGTCAATCGCGAACCTTGTCAGTGTACGAGCGATCAATCCATATACCCTGAGCTCCGCGGAGGCAAAAAGTCGACCTCCGGCGATGCAAGCCTACTTCTGGCGTGGTAGCCGAACTACCCACAATATCGGCAAACCTCTCCAAGCGTGATTGACTAACTTTAACCCGCTTTGCAGGCTCATCACAATCACTCCCCGCCAAAGACCAAAGAAACGCCAGGCGGTCAACGCTTCACACGCCGCCGTCCGAGTCTCGTTTCCGCTTTCAGGTTTTTAGGGGCTAATTCCCGCTCCAGATTTCGCATCGATTCACCCTCGTTTGAATCCGAACAAAATATCAGATTACGCAAACGCACTGCCAGTACTGATCACCGACACCGTTACGCTGCGTGCATCACCACTTCGTATGGCGGCGCAGCCATCACGGCATCATACAAATCGGGTGTGGAGCTTGCCGGGAATCAGCACGCCAATATCGCCACCGTCGGAAGCTGATGCGATCGCCAGCCGAGCTTTGTCTTAGCACTCGGCATCAAAATGCACACCGCCAGCACAACCAATACCAATGCACCCGATGATGGCTGTTCCGGCATGATGTGGCACATCATAAAAGCCGCTGTCCTCCTCGGGCCGCAAGGCGTAAATACAAACCGAATCCCTGACCAAAAAGCAAAGCCCCTGCCAACAGCATAATAATATCCATAACTCCGATTTTTAATCATTTTTCTTTCCCTTTCCAGTAATAAACCATGCTGTTAAAACCTTATGTTACCAAAAATATTTTTCCAGACCGCTGCATTGAATTAATTAAGAGCCTCCACCGCAATGCCAACTGACAAAATGCGATGACAGCCAGCGATTTTTCCGCGCCCGATAAAACTGCTGCTCGTAAGCCTCTGCCGCTCGCCTTTTCTCGCCACTCGCTCCGGGTTTGCTCCAGGGTCACGAGCAAACGGCACCGCCGATGCCACGCCTACCGGTAAAGCCCGGTACTCATAATTGCAGCGCCGCTAAACAGCGCCTGCACCGTGCGCAGACAGCCGACTCGTACGTACAAATCCTCCGGATTGCTTTTCTTTTCCTCGACAGCACTGCTCTCAGCCAAGTCCGCGCAGTCGTTTCAGGTTTTACTGCAATGCTCCAGTCAACGACCAAATCCACCAATCGGCGGGAACTTTTCAGCAGCTCAAGCCGCAAATGCCTCGGTATCCTAACAGCCGCACCGCACAAGCCAGCGCCGACACCATTAATCACCATCGCACAGGCACCGCATTTTTGCGAACAGATTTGCATTCCCAGCGAATCAGTTTGTGCCAGGCGCCATAATATCAGTAGCTCCGGCTCCTCATTGGCGCGTCCAAAGCAGCAACTCGTTTCTCCCGGGTTCTCCGTTTCATAGCAAAAGTTGCCGAAATACAGGCTGCCGCCGCCTCGCTTACGCACGTATCTCTGATTATCTTCAAGCCGCTTCCCCCGCCGGTGCCAGTTCGCTACTTCTTCTAAATATCCGCTCCGCACCAACCTTGACCTTGCGGGTAATTTACCACATTCGGCAGCCGGTAGCTGCCTGCCGTTCCGTCGTCAATGACCGTCTGTTCCAGATAACGCCGCCCCTCTGCCGGCTAACCTTGACCTTGCCGGTCAATCACCACATTCGGCACCGGTAGCGAGCGATTGTCATTTGTCGGTACGCTTCTACCGCTGCCGGGTAATCCTCTCGCCAGTGTGCTCCTCAGCTTTACCACGCTCCAGGTGCCGATAGCAGCATCGCCTGCCCCAGTCGAATCGGTCTTTTCTGCCGCCGATAAACCGCCCTCCTTTAGCCAGTCCTCAGTTTGCACAGTGCCGCCCAAAGCCACCTTCCGTCCGAACCATGCACCCAGTCCCGCCTTTAGGATTTCTCCTAACCGCTGAACCGGCGCCGGACGGCGGAAAACTCTGCCATTTCTTCCGCTGTCATTTGGATTGGCTCGCAGACGAATCTCATCGCTATCCGCTAATGCACTGCCTTTTCTGCCGCCATAAAGCGCCGCCGCCAGCAAATCCCCTAAGCGATTGGCGCCATGTTATGGCAGGCATTCCCCGCCGCAAAAAAGCCCTCTATCTGGTGCGACGGGTATCACCCAAACACCACAACCATAAAAAAATTCCCGGACAACGTCGGCCGCACCGCCGAGATCAAAAAATAGATATTCAATTCCGCCGGTCACGCCACCTTGCCGGCTAATCGGTTAAGTCCAAATAAACCGGCGGTTCACGTTCGCGCACAACTTTCCACCAAACTACGAAATCCACATCTCGTGGTGCTAAGTTTCACAGCTCGGATAACGCCCTTCCGCAAAGCCAAAGCACCCGCTCGGCAGAAGTACAATAACCCCAACCACGAGCCGCCCTCGCTAATTAGCAAGTCGTTTACAAATTCCACCGTAGTCGGGTGATACTCGTCATTTAGATTCGCCGAACACAGCCCCGGCACCGGCCGAGCGCCGATTATAAACCCCCACGGTTCCGTTAGTTACCCCGGAAAAACCGACTTCAAAGCCCGTTGCTAAAATAACCTCAAAAGCACACACCACATTGAGTATAAACATCCTGGTTTTAAGTGCGCGCACTTCAATACCGGCCGAAACATTAAGTCGCTTCGTGATGACGATAGATGCCACGACTTCCATTTGCGAGCTACGTCAATCAGTGCCGACATCATCACTTTTCCGGTGCTGTAAGCCGTCCGCTTTTTCTGTCCGCCAGGGTGCGGCGGCGATGATGGTCGCGCATTGTTTTCGCTGCTGCAATGTCTCCGACATATCATATGTCGAACCGCATGAGTTGCCAAATCCGCAGCCGCCACGCATCGCGTCTTTGAAAATGCTCTTTGTTGTATCGCTCTGCTTATCGTGTTTGAGCGGCATTGATACCGCCACTCACCACTTGCGGTTGCGCCCGCCGAACGGCTGCCGGGAAATCAGGTTGCAGTTCGCGTGTTTCCGCCGGCTCGAGTCGCGCCGATAGCCCGCTGCTCCCTGCTCCGATAATGACAGTTGTTCGCTGGCTCACCTCTAAAGGTTTGTTGTCAAGCATATTCCATGCCCACAAAAATTGCTGCCGCAAAGGCAGCCGAGCATTTCAAGTCGAACCTGCGCAGCTCTACCGGCACTCAATAACCGGTACCGCCAGGCGCCCGCCCTTAACTTCTATTCTATCCAGACTGATTGTCGCGCATTACTGCTTACGCCGCCTGTTTTCCGTTACTTATCTAAAGCATATTCCAGCGTAAATAATAATATACCACAAACGCTACTGCCATAAAAAGCAATAAAACCGACAGTGCCGCAACGGATCCTTCAAATACCCCGCAGTTTTGTCCGAATGCAAGCAACAGCGGCGAGGGATTCGTTATCAGATGCCAGCCCCACTCCGCCGCCAAAGGTAGCTGCGTCGATGAACCTTAATCAAAATAAACCGGCTGATCGGTACACTCATCTCTATCGTAACGAATGCCGTCAAATATTCAAGCCACAAAACAATAAAACGGTATGTATACCGCTCACTCTTCTTGCCCAAAAAAACATTTTTCTTTCCAGTAAACTGGCACCGCTTCGTCTTTGGAGCTTGCAGGAGGTGTCTATTAATTTCAGTCAATCAGCGTATGGGCCTTGAAATCAGTCAAAGACGTTACCCAGCTAAACTTTCCACCATCTTGCCACGCAACGTTTGTAAACTGCCAAATACAGCATGTAAACGAAAAAATTAACAATCGAGGGGTCCATTTTCTCATCAACGTTTCTCCTTCACCAAAGAAAAAATAAAAATACAACCAGCTGTTTCGATAGCAGCAACTACCTGATAACCTCCGCCGTTTCTTTGTGGACATGACAATCGCATCAAATAATCCCACCTCGCTTTGGAAATTAAGAGCAAACCATTTTCCGCCATTTGCATTTGATTTTTCAGCAAACCGCGTACAATGCATGAAACCAACCTGCACGCAGACGTATCGCTCTGTGCCCTTTCAGTCCATCACTCATAATCACTCCGGCATCTCCGCCACTGGCGCCACTGTGCTATTGTATCCGTATGCTGGTTGAGCAAAACCACCGATCACCGGACAGCTGCTCCAGCGCGGCATCAATGACTTTCGCTCTGCTATTCCTTTGCCAAAAGCTCGCGCCGTGTCACCGACATCGCCTGCCAGTATCCCCAGGTTAACTTCGATAACACCACAACCTGTGTAATATACCTGCAAGCCGCTTTCCTGGATCGCCTCCTTCGTTGTCAATTTTCGCCATTTTCTTAATTAGGCACTCTTTCCATATCGCAAAGACCGCCTTGCCGCAGTAAGCTTCCATTGTCCCTAATCCCTGTTACAGCTGCATCTTCCGCCAATACCGCAAAATCACTCTATAAAGCGTTATCGACACTTTTTAACATTTGCTCTGATTGCGGCGTCTTTCGTTTTCTGCAAATCACTCTGAAGCCTTATCCTCCTATTTCTTGATGCTCCTCCTGATTTGGCAGTGTCTTTTGTTTCGCCATAAAAGCGTTCTGCAAGCGTTATCCTCTGACTGTGACACCCTCCTGATGGCGTCTTTCATTTCCCATAAAACCGCTCTCTACCAAATCACTTTTGGCACTATTCCTTCGCCCTTGCTTAAGCGTCTTCCGCCTCTTGAAACTCATGATGAAATCAGCAGCACCGGATATCGCATCAACCTTAGCCAAATCGCCGCTTTCTGCATATTGCAACATATTTCCCTAGCCAACGCAGCACATGCCTTATTATAAAATCAGCATTGGCAATCGCCGTCTTTCTTGCCGTAATTCTCATCTTTGAGCGTTCACGTCCGTTTTGGTAGGTCAAATACTGGCAACCCGTAATCTTATTATCCTGAACCATCAGTATTAGCCGCCAACCATCGCCATTGCCATCCTCATCGCCCTCATACTTGGCTTTTGCCCTCATACGTTCCGTCACTTATATGTTTAGCGACAGAACTTCCCGCACACCAGTAGGCAAGCGCTAACAGCACCACCACATAATAACGCTATATTTCTCCGTTTGCTCATTTTCGTCCTTTCTTTGATTATCCTTCCCACAGTTTCTCAGAATCTTTTGGTTTCCTTTTTTTGTGTTTTCCTTGCTTATTTTCTTAAGGAAAATCAGCATCTCGCAAAATCAAAGTTTTCTACTTTTCGCTCTTTTCTCCGGGCTGTTTTCCCACACCTATTCTTCAAAGAAATCGGCACTCCTTGTAATCATTCAAACGCTTGCTACTTTTCCTCTTTCTCAATTTGTTTTTCCCTTTACCTATTTTTCAGAAAGTGCTTCTCTTGCAGAAATCCAGGATAACACTACTTCCAATTTTGTTTTGGATATCGCTTTTAATTCTGCCGTAATCCCAGCGTAATTGTCCCGCTGCGCCGACTCCGCCACTTCAGTCGCTGCGTAACTACAATTGGCGTTGCCCCTCATTGTACAATGACGAAAAATATCCAGCACAATATTTTCGATTCGCCTCATCTAAGTTACCGGTCGGCTCGTCCCGCTAAAATCGCTCCGGGTGATTGATGAGTGCTGGCAATACCAAACCCTTTGTTGCTCCTCCGCCGGAAAGCTGGCTGGGTAAGTGCTTAGCTCTATCTGCTAAAGCCAACCCGTTTTAGTGCCTCAAGCGCCTCTTTTTCATCGGGCAAGAATGGTATACTGAACCCACCATTCGGCTTTTCCGCAACATAAAATAATTGATTAAATGAAACTGCTGAAAAATCAAGCCAATCTTATCCCCTTCGTTGATATTACTTAGCACTTTCATGAAATATCAATCCATCAATGGCTCATGGAGACGGTTTATCCATGCAACCGTGTATTCATCAGTGTACTTTTCCCCAGTCAGGACGCGGCCCCATAATAATCGCCGTCCATTCGCTGTTGACCGTCGAAACGGCAGCTTCATCCAAGGCGCCGTAAAATCTTTGAAATGTTTTAAAAAGGTACCAATAAACTCATAATCAATCTCCTTTTATCATCACCATCGGCTCTATCATCCTATCTTGCTCAAACCTCCATCTATCATATTTCCTCGCCGCTTCATACCAACGCCAGGACGAAGCATCTACGGCATTTCTCTGGCAAAAGCTCAATCCTTCGTTTTAACGCTTTGCTAACTTTCGCCAACAAATCAGTTCGCCCGACATGGCACAGCCGAACCCCTAATCCGTCCATCCTATTCACCCGCTTGTTACTCACCCTTTAACACCGGAGCCGGACGACATCACAGCATTCTCGCGGCAACTCAATCCTGACCATTTTTCCGCCGCCTTTGCTGACAAAAACCCGGCGGCTCGATTTCGCCGTATCGCTTCAGCCGAACTAATCAGCTCCATCTATTCGCAACATTTATAACATGCCATGCCGGTGCCGGATCAGCATCAATGGCATTTCTCACCGGCAGCCATGAGGCACAGCCTGTAATGATAACCGATACTGCCATTGTTACCGGCGGCGACAACAGCGGCTGAAAGGTAATGAACTGGTAAAGCACATTCATACTGACAAGCGAGCAAAGCCAAACCGAACGGGCAAAGTCCGCCAATTCCGCCCAGCAAGTCCTTCGCCCGCCGGCCTTCCAGTGGCCATCGCCGCCATCGCGGCGCCCAGCGCTTTAATAAACCAATCCCTTGCGACGCTCGGTTACTACTGCTGTCATCGTCGTTGCCGCGCAAATCATATGAATTAGCGCCAACAGCACTGTTACGATGAAAACCAGCGCCTGTAACTGGTCAGGACAGCACTTTCTGATTGCGTAACCGTTTTACCAGGTGCGGCGTAATCGCGCTGACCTCGGCGGTAATTTTCCTTATAGCTTTCCTAATTTCTCTCTGGGCGCGATATAAGCTCAGCAATCTCAGTCCGTTTCACGCCGCCGGTAATTTGCCTGCCGTCCGCCATTGCCATATAAATATGATTCTTCCGAACCGCTGTTTTTCAGATGCGGGCAACCGTTGGCATAATCACCGGGCGCCCTTTTTTCTTTCTCCTTGTCTTCGTGTAAACGCCGCCCGCTTCAAAGGAATCGCCGACCTTTGGCTTCAATAAAGCCGACCGCCTCTTTTGTGCCCGCCAGTACCTCTTGTACCGGCCACGCCCTCAATATGCCAATAGGGACTGGTAATGCCAGCTCAGCCGTCCATTACCGGCAACAGCGACCGGCTGTTCAGCGGTCTTTAGTGTTTCATAGCGATATGGCGCGTAACGCCCAAAGCTCCTTATCCTCTATAAAACACCTTTTCCACATCTGCCATGGTAAAAATCCTTTCTTCTCCCGCCGCAAAAATCATATTGGCACCGTAATTTGCGAAACTGTTGCTTCGCGCGCCAGCATCACCAGTAAATCATTTTAATCCCGACAAAATCGTTTGCTCCCATTGCAATCATGATGGTGCCTGCCAACATTCTCGACCGGCGCCGAACCAGCGATGCCGTAATCGACAAAGCTGCTCTTTTGTTTTGGTCATGGTATGCTCCTCTGAAGCTGTGACCGCCTGCACTTTTCGCTTGTCGCCTACCTCTATCTGCCATGCAAAACTTCTGCCGGTACAGGCCGGGTAACGTCGATTATGTCGCTAATCGTCAGCACCGTCACAGGCAATGATTTGTGCAAAGCCAAAAGCCAATCACATATCCGACCACCGCTCCAATCACGCCGGTAGAGCAATCTCCGTCAAAACCAGCGCCGAAATCACTGCGTCTTTTCACGCAATTGCCTTCAACCAAAGCCAATCTCACTGCTTCGTTCCATCACGCTGCTTGGTAGCAAATTGTGCGGTGCCGAACCTGCTAAGCGAAATCGTAATCAGCACCATTAACAGCTGAATCTTGCTGAAATGCTCGCCCGGTCTGCCACCTGCCGCACCGGAGACGCCACCAGGTCAATGGCGACGTCCCTGAATCGTGCTAAATGGAGCTGACATAAACCGTACAGTACCAAAGCTCATATTGTTTAATCGTTAACGAACTCGGATCTTTTGCCGCTGACTGCGGGTTCCATTTATCCGGCGTTGTCAGCGCACTAACTTCAATACTGGTTCATCTCCGCTTTTTGTCCGCCAAGACTTGCACCAGACTCATGGGAGCAAAATCTGCTCCTCTGCCCCTGATCGCCAGGTTAAAAATGCCTCGCACCGTTACTTGCTTCTTCCTGTCAAAGGAGGCTGGACAGTGATCTCTGTCGCCAGCATGAATATTTTTCCCGCTCGCCAGGTTTCCCAATCATTACGGATTTTTCGCCTTGCGCGACATTTTGCTCATCTAACCATTCGCCCTCCACTGCAAGTCCCGCAAGTTCTTAGGTTGTACGGTCCGTATTTAAGGTTTCCCCGGTCGGCAGCTCAAATGATAGTTAAACCAAGTTCAAACGGCAACTGCACCGTTTAAGCCCGGCAGAATGCGATATCCATGGCTAAAATCCACAATGCCAAACGCCCAGAGAAAATCGTCTTGATATTGCCCCGGCTCCGACTCCAACAGATACGCCCTTTGGTAGAACCGCCTCAATTTCACAGAGATTATTCACCACCGACGCCGATTTTGGCACAACCATAATAATAGCGCCATGGGTTTTCAGCTCTGAAGTTTACCTTATCGCCCACGTCATCATCACATTCAGCATTGCCGTTGCCAAAGACGCTCTGAGCAATCGTCATGGCAATCATCAGCATTTTTTCTGGCGCCCGAATGCGCCCTTTATCATTCTGAAAAACATCTTATGCCTCATTTCTTAAAGTCTTTTTCGTGTTTCGTCAAGGTTTTGCAACGGCACAATATTATAACCATCGAAACACACTATAATCAATCACAATCGGGTTTTGCAGCCCCCTTAAACCCAATGAGCTGATGATATTCATCACCACATCATAGATTGCAGACGACTTGCCGTTTCGCTGCGTTACAAGTATGCAAGCATCTAGCCCACACCGTATGACGAAGAATTGGGCACACCAATCACAATAAAGCGAATCGCCACTCCATTTTCAGTCGTATAGGCAAAGCGGGCGACGCATGCCTCTACCTGCGTCGGAAATACCATCTTATTGTCCCTTTGCTCCATTTCACCAATCAAGGAGGGCGCTGGCTGCCTTGTTGTCACGCCCGAAAAGTCAACACCAAAACCACAACGCAAGCACATCGTCAGCGTCGTTGACCAGCGCGGTATTCAGCCATTTGCCCAGATCTTACGCGGGCGCTACCAGTTGATACCCGCTCCTGCCCACTCTTGACTTTGGAGCCATAATAAAGCAATCGCGGCAACCACCATCCCTACGCATACAAAGCAGTCGCTTAAATTGGCGCTATGCAACACCCGGTAAGAAAAACACCCGCCCCTTTGACCAGCCGTTTGGCGATGCAAAATCTACACCACCTTGGCGACCTGCTGAAAACCGATGATAAATAAAGCCAGATTTAAAACCATAGCCATTCGCCCAATCTCCAGCCGCTTAGCGGTATGCTTTACCAGCCTGACAAGCGTCCAGCACTAAGCCCATCGAGATAGCCAATCAGCCGGTAAAAAGAGGCAGTGGAAAAACGGACTCATATTTAAAGTTAAAATTAAAAGGGATACGCCGCACTTTCCAGCAGGGGCGGCGAGAAGATGGCGCCAGCTTGATCCCGCGGCACCGGCGTGATCCGTTCAGCTAACTTCTCCATTTTGCGGGCTTTCGATTACATACAAAAATATAGTAAAAGCGAATTACAACGAAGCGTGAATACCGCAAAGGCCACCACCGGACGCCCACATTTCCCGTTCCGCCGATTTGTCAATCAGCAGTCGTATTTTTAGAATTGCCCGAACCGCCGCCGCCAGTACCCTATCGGCGCCAACGCTCCAGAATCGCTTTGCCCTTTTAGCCGGCGCCAGCAAAAATAACGGCATAAAGCGTACCCCAACAAAACTGCCGTCATGACGGTATTTTCGTGACTGACGATTAAACATTTTACCGGCATATCGCCAACTCCTGTCCCGACGATTCTTATTCTTCCTGCTTATAGTGATGTCCGGTGTCTGAAACGAAAAGTCGCCTCGTACCGCCGCTTTCTCTCTGTTTCACACACCCACACAGCATCATCTACATCGATAAGCCAACGCCGCCAAAGCGGCACTGGCTTATTTCTGTTCTCTAATCGAAAGCAAACGCCGATTCACGACCACCGTTTGCTTGCGATAGGACGATTTCGCCAAGCTACCACTGCGGGAGGTGTTCCCAGCCTCTCATGCGTAATTTGCAGATTGCCCGTCTTTGAAATACTCTCGTCAAAGGTTCCTCTGGCCCGGTTACCGCATCGGTGTGCGAAAGCAGGTATCCGTTTGTCTTCCGGACTGCTGGAAGTGTGAGAGGCACGGCGTGAGGTATCTGCCTTTATCTAACTTAATATAGCGCCGTAGTGCGGGCCGTCCGATGCATTCATAACCATGAAAGCACCCTTCCAGCGAGCAACATCGCCTTTTCCGTTAGTATTTCCAACTACCTTGGCAATCAACCGCTATCAAACATACGGTACCCAGTCGCTTTGCCGTGCAGCCAGCTTAGTTTTCCAATGTGCTGACATCACATTCCAAGTGAATGTTAAAAGCCTTCGATATTTCGCTGCCGTTTGACATCGGTACCGGCTGGAAATAAACCGCCGACACATTCTACATAAGCAACTTCTTCATCTTTCAAACATCGGATGTCGATAAACCCTGCCTCTCCGTTACCGGTAGCGACCTGCCTCGTTTCTGCTTAGCAGTATTTTCCTAGACTCTTCTCTGCTGGTCTGTTGTTCCGTTTTTGTTCCTTCGGCTGTTCTGCAGCTGCCTGCCGCAAACCAGCCAGCGCCAAAGCTCATCACCAGCGCCAAGCATTGCACCATACTTTTTCATACTTTTAGTATCTCCCTTCCAGAAAAACACCATCGTTGGCCGGTCATTTTCCCTCTGCAAAACAGCCGGTAAAGTAACTCAGAATTAGTACGCCAAATTCACCGTAGATCGTCCCATCATCCCTCCCCTTTTGGCGTTTATCATTACGCACCGAAAACGGTGCCGGAATACTCTCACCAATTTCTATTTTTGAGCGGATGCCGCCCGATTTTTCGCCTTTGCCTCCAGCTCCAGTCCTGGTCTTCTTATTTTTCTGAACCCGCGCCCAAGCTTGTAACAGCCGCCAATTACCAGCAAACAGAATAGTTGCGGAATCAAGGTTTCATATAACGGATAAAGTGCCTAAGATATCCAGCGCGTCCGTAACCACGGAAAGCTCAGTGTTTTGATACGATGCTCAATCACACCGCCCTCAATAAAGCTCCTTAATTCCGGCATCTAAAAAGCAAATTGCCATTACCGCCATCAAAAATACTGGTCGCCAGGAAAAACGGCCCCAACGGCGAGCGAATGCTCAAAAACCGAATCAGTAAAAAGACACTACCAGTCACGCAACCTTGACAGCCAAGCTCAAACCATATTGGCGTTACTTTCCTGCATCCGGCGGCTGATAGAACAAAATCACTTCCGCTCCTCTTCCTTCGAAAAACCGCCAACCATGCCGTAAAACCAAGAGCAATCGCACTTCCTCGCTCCATCGATCCGGCTGCCTTTACTTTCGATATACCGCGACCAGAGCGCTGACTCGGATTTTGGACACCATCCAGTTACTGACGCCACCAAAACAAACCATCACCGCGTGCAGCTGCCGCCACTCCTTCAATAATCTCCTGCGACATCACGCATTTTCCGGGTTAATCTTTTTCAGGTAATCAATAAAGTATGCCGCCAATAAAGCTTCCATACTACCACCGCAATGCCGCTCCGAAATGACCGGTTTTACGCTCACGTGATTGCCGGACTTGATTAAATAAAGCAATAATCGCTCCCACAATCAAAATTGCCTTCTAAAGCCTTCCATGCAAATAATCGCTCAAGCTTTTCCGATAAAAGCGCTACCGATCCGCTCCTTGCGGATTTGATTCGCTGTCCGGTGATTTTTGCCACGTCCGCCGGAGTTAGCCGTTTGATTTCCCGCACTTTTCTGCGGTGCTTCCGGTCTGCCGTCCGGCTGTAAAAATATCAGCGTCTTCGTGCGGCATAGCCGCTGACAGCTTTTTGTCCTTCTGTTTTTGACATGCCTCTAGTGCACACCCCTCTGACGGTTTTGCAAGTCACAGCCTGGGTGCGGCTCCACCTCACCAACCCGACTACCGGAAAATATAGGTCATAACATTTCGGTGCCTCAAAACCGGTGTGGTTTGCATAATATCATCCCAGTAAAGTCGCTTCTGGCATATTCGATAGCTTCTGATTTCGCCCGCCGCATAAAGCTCCTCGACTCTGCCCTGATTAACACATCAATCGCATCTGCCACTTCATGCCAAGCTACGAGGCGCTTCCAATCCTTTTCGCAGTCGAATATTCCTCCACAGTTTTGTAATACTTCGTTTCTGGCTCCACAACGCCACCGTCCGGTAGCAGCATCGATCAAAAGAAACCAGCACGCAACACCACACTCAAATAGTTCCGTAATCAACGTTGCTTTGCTTTTGCTCATTTTGCTCCTCTTTTATGACCTTTGCGCCGCCTGTCGCTGTAGAGGTCCGTTTTTGCAATCGGATATTGCCGGGCAAACCTCTCTGTTGCAAACTCTTCCCTTTAAAGATATGATCCGTACGCCCGCCACGCCCATCTTAAAAAGACTAGGAATAGCGTTCCTGACCGAGCAGTCCCATGTGGCGTCCAAATGATAGTACTTGCCGCCGATTTCTACCAAGATTCCGCGCGTGTAGCCGTTCTGCGTTTTTCCGGTTGCAGAGACCGGTTTACAATCACGTCTTTAGCCCCCGCCTGCCGCAGTAATAAGCGATACGGTGCCACGCAGTAGCCCTGACAAGCAGCCGTTTCACGAGACCAGTGCCGCATATGCCGTAGAACGCATTGCGTAATAGGGTTTTGACGATCGATCTCGGTCGTAGGTTACATGCGCGGCAAATGTAATCACCATAATAACTTTACGACACATCGTACTCTGTCATCTCCCCATTTCCGATTAATGCTTTGCTTCGATCTCGCCAATCTGCGCGGACCTCTTCCTCTTGAAATAAATACAAATAATACTTAGGAATAATCTCCAGGGGTATAAGAATGCCGACCGGCTGGAACGGCGATAACTACATTTGTTCATAACCGCCATATTGGTGCGCAAATATAATCCCCCTCATCCGCTCAGCTCGGTTTCCTGCGGCAGCCGCTCTCTACCCACGCATCAACCAGGTGCCCGGCAGCTCCGCCAGCACGTCCCGCTCCCGTTCAAAGGAAATCACAACCACGAATGTGAGCTGTAGACGCCTCATTAGCCGCATCGCAACCGCTTCGCTTTCATTGGTAATACATCGGGCTCCGGCATTTGCCAAAGCTCGAGGCGGTTAAACATCCCCGCAAGGAGGAAGCCAAAGCCGCCAACACCGCTACACTGCCGCCGGGCCAGTCCACCGCTCTTTTCACTCGTTTCACCCGTCTCTTCTTTTCCGGTAATGTTCCGTTTTGAGCCGGGTTTCGCAGGCAGCTTAACCCTTGCCCCAAAAGGAATACGTAGTGCAATCTCTGATGCACAAAGCTCGCGTCCCTGTTTTTCCCATCCGTTTTGATTTCATGTTAATGATAATCATTCTTACCAAGATTCATTAAAAACATAAATATTATGCCACAGGAGATTTTCCTTGTCAATAGTCAAATATTTCTATCCATCTGCCCTATCTACTTGATTCGGCCGTGAAAATAAGAATATATATCTATTTCCTCAGACATTTTCTCTGAGAAATGATGGTTCTCGATCGACACAAATATCCCAAATAAGACCAGCTCCAGTTCCAATCTTAATAAAGCAATTTGACAGTTCTTCTATATAATTTGTACATCAAATCATAGTTTATATTTGATATTTTTCTTGTGTTAATTTGCATTACTTCTAGGCAATTGTACTTTTCTTCCATTGTTTCCGTGTTGAGGTGTGCTGTACCTCAGGACGGATTATACTACCCCCTACTACGTGTGAGGACTTTCATCTAAGACTTTTAGACCATGGGGAGAAAGTGGCAACACCACTTCGGTCTGTGCGTGTGATGGTGGGAGGATTATAATATGAAAGATATCTCTATCAGCAATCGAAACAACGACAAGTGGGCATTCTTTTTGTCTGCCGCTCTTTACGCGGGCTTTTTCTTGCTGTACCTTTGATGCGACGTACTAGGGCGAGACTCTCCGGAAAGCCTGCACCGCAGCTGACCGATTTGACGATTACCGTCGAGCACAGGGACGGAACAATCGACACCTCTCCAACTCTCATCTATTTAATTTCACTTCACACGAAGATGCTCATCACGATTCATATTCCTTTAGAATGGCAAAAAGGATCATCGGTCCGTTAACTTCTCTATAACAGCGTCGTAAAAAGCTTACTATAAAGAATCGCTTTTGATTTCGCACGAAAAGTATTAATCCGGCATATGATTGGCAATGTCAAAGTATCTATTCCCGTCCTGCCGGAGGCTGCGATGAAAGGTCGGGTTTTGATTTATCCCCGCTTAAATAATACGTAGGCCATTTCGTGTCCCTGTGCTGATGTCAGAATGGCATCGCCGTTTTTCCTGATTATTATCGGGCTGGAAAGCGTTTTATGCCACTATCTTTAGGTTATCCTCGTCTTTCATTGGCATCATTATGTTTTGCCTTCATCTATCCGATTGCTGCGGATTTCTTGCCTGCGAGGGTACTTTGGCCGATGGCTTTGATTTTTGCGATTACCCTGTGGTATGAATCTCAGCGGCTGAGTTTATATGATTGTTGCTCGAGAGCTGTCACTGCAATTAGCGAATACATTGGTATGTATCTCCTATTTTCGCTCGCCTCCGCTTTATGCCAGCTATGAAAACCGAAAGACTGCTTCTATGAAAAATATTTGACAATTTCCAGATACATCCTACACTGGCTGCTTTTGGCTGTGCTCGATTCTTTATATTTTATGCCAACCGGACTCTAACTATAGTGACCCATATCTGCGGCAAATGCAAACCTTGCAAATTGTAGTTTGGTATTTTCTTCCCTTAATTACCTTTACTGCCGCTGGATAGAAAACTTATACGTCCGACCATGTGATGGGATACGGAATGACAATTGTGGCTTTGTTCGCAGCATATTAGAACAGGTGCGCATCATTCTTTTCCGCCCAGAATTACGGAAGACTGGCCATGGATTATTCAGTGGTTTTACCAAAGCGCATTTTTCTATCGCTCTGATTTTAGCACTGGTTGTTACCCTGTTGTTTTCTTCTTATATTATTAAGGTGGTGAAGCGTCTCTTACAGCGAAACCTTAGGGAAAAGCATTTGGAAATCTTGGCTTTATACCGATAAATCGAGCGTCCCTCTCGAGCGTTCAACGTTTTGCAGAGAAAACTAAACATCTTTCAGACGCCAGCCACGCAGGGACGACTAGCCGATTGCTCTTGCTGATATCAATGATTTGAAAATAACGAACGATCATTGGGGACATCGAGGCGGGCGAGACCAGCTAAGGTAAAATGGTAGCCGGATTGCGGCAAAGACGCTACGAAGTAATATGCGAGCTGTCGGCAGAAACGGCGGCGATGAGTTTATCTGTGTCGTTATTCCCGCTACCAAAAGCTACCCTCGATTTGCCAAAGCCATTCAGGACACCCAGGTGCGAACAAAGAACAAGAAAAACCACCATTTCCGCTGAGTGTCGCACTGGGCGTTGCCACCTATCGGGAGGTATTTGCCGACAAAACGCCTGCGCCTTAATCGCCGGGCGATTAACTCCAGTCATGTTATTAAGTTAGCAGACGAAAGAATGCTACATGTAGGCACAATTCAAAAGATCGCCCGTGGCCATAGGCGTTTTCACGATGACTTTTATTTTGGTTTTCTCATATTTCATATTTGACGTTACTTTATCGCTTATTCAACATTTGTTGTTGGTGTTTGGAGATTTCAAACGCCGTTATATAAAAGAAATAAGGTATTAGAGGAGGGAGAAAAATACCAGCCGGTCGGCGGCGAACTGTCCGCTAATTTTCGGCAATCGCTGATTTCTCCCAACGGTTGCGAGTCTGCTCTTAGACGAACGACCGGCGGAACTGACCGCCGCCGATTAACGTAATTGACATTTTGGTGCGGGATCTGCGCGCTGCTGGAAGTGGGCGTAGCTACTCTGCCGCTGGTAAATTGGTGCGAACGGATCGGATTATATTCGTTCCGCTTTCTCCGAATTATCCGATATCAGCCCCGACCAATATCAATTCGTTAAAGTTTACAATTCCAGTATCATTACAGCGTGGAGCTGCCGGCACTTTTGGCAGGACTGCCTGTCAGCCCCGCCGGAGACGGCATTACCGTTTATAATGACAGCGATGCTGACGATACCTCGTATAGCAGCTCATCGATTGCCCGCTATAATGTGCAGGATCAAACCTTAGAAGAAGCGCCAAAAGAGATACTCGAATACATTAACCATCCAGATAACGACCAGCTTTCCATCACTCCGGCGTCAGTCGAAAAGGAGCAGACGCCGCTTATAAGATATCCTATGCCGGTGAAGCTTCTTCAGGCGAGTATTGCCAAAAAGGATGCCTTTTACTATGCCGATTATTATTGCGGCAATTTCAATCTGATTGATGGGCGCCTGCTACCGGTATTATCCGGTCTATTCCAGGCTGGAAGACAGTCTGACTATTTATTAAGCGAATCTGCACCGTTTTTCTCGTTGCCCGTAAAGCCGAGTAAAGCGATGATGAGCAAACAGATAAATTGACATTTTAGGAGGTATCGCATGAAGTTTTTCTTGGACACTGCTAATGTAGAAGACATTCGCAAGGCAGCTGCTATGGGCGTAATTTGCGGCGTAACCACTAACCCCTCGCTGATTGCTCCGGGAAGGCCGGGGATTTTAAAGAGGTTTTGCAGGAAATCTGTCGTATCGTGGACAGTCCGATTAGCGGAGAAGTCAAAGCCACCACTACCGATGCCGAAGGTATGATTGCCGAGGCACGAGAAATCGCCGAGCTGCACCCCAATATGGTTGTAAAATCCCGATGACCGTCGAGGGCTTAAAAGCAGTTACCGTATTATCCAAAGAAAAAGATTAAGACCAATGTTACCTTGATTTTTGAGTGCCAATCAGGGCATTATTGGCAGCCCGAGCCGGAGCAAGCTATGTTTCGCCTTTCCTTGGGCGCTTAGATGATATTTCTACGGACGGCGTGGAGCTGGTGCGAACGATTGCTGAGATTTTTGCGATTTATGACCTGCCGACCGAAAATTATCGGCGCCAGTGTCCGCCACCCGATGCATTACGCAATGTGCGTTGGCGAGACGCAGACATCGCCACCGTTCCTTATGCGGTCATTGAGGCGATGACCAAAGCACCCCTTAACCGATGCCGGAATTGAAAAGTTTAAGCGGATTATTGGAAAGCATTTGGAAAATCACTTCCCTCGCCTGCTCTTTGCAATATGCTTTTTCTACGCCGAAACAGCACTGCCAAAACCAGCGGCGATTTCGGCGTAGGATTCTTATCGGGAAATCGATATTTCTACGTGATTTTTGGTCAATCATTGTTAGAATAAAGGTGTTAAATGTAAAATGCTGGAAGAAAGCTATCTGTTGTTTTTGACTGCCCGCCAAAGCCTTAAGCGGTGTGCGACTGACGCAAAGTATCCATTGTTTCGGCTCAGAACTGGTGCAGAAACCATAAGTTTTGCCAACCAAACTTGACAGCGGCGTGGCTTGGGTTTTTAGGAGGTTTTTATGCCGCACTGGTTACTAATTTTACTAATCGTGCTTGCCGTCGTGGCGGTGGTTTTATTTGCACTGTATTATTTTCGGCAACAAAATGCAAAAGGCAAATGACAGTCAGGACGATTGAGCGAAGCAAGGTCGTAACCTCAGCGCTTATCATTGATAAAAAGAAACTAAAGGCGCAGGATTCTTCGTTGCCGCAAATGGTTGCAGGATCAGATTCCGGCTTACTTGCGCTGGCGAAAGCTCCCCATGGTCAAGCAAAAATCGGACCGAAAATTGCCACCCTGTTATGCGATGAAAAAATGTTTATCAACAATTACCGCTTAAGAAAATGGTAAAGATTGAATTAGCCGGTCTTTATAGTTGTCAGCGTGAAAAAGCGGCAAGGTAGAGACAACGGAAAAACCGAGCTGGCGTCAGCGGTTAGCCGCATGGGCAAAAGAATGCTCAAGCCAAGGCAAGCGCCGAAAGCAGTTCAAAAATAGTTTTGCAGAGCGACTGCGCGGGAAGTTTCCGGCAGTCGCTTTCTGTTACCGCAGCCGCTATGAGCGGCAAGGAGGAAAGTCGATGTCTAATTTTCATGGCGCGATGTGGAAAAATCGCCGGTGAGTATGCGGTGTCCCCGCAGGATTTGATTAATTTCGGCGTAAATGCCAATCGCTTGGGCTTGCCGAAAAAGCCAAAAAGCTCTTTTCGGAAAATGTTTGCCCTTTTGGCGAGCTATCCCGATCGAATATGTTTCGCTGAAAAATGCCCTCAGCCGCTATCGGCGGTTGATTTTCGCCAGATTTCTTTGCCTGCTAACGGCACCAGCGAGACTGATTCATCAAATCATTCGGTATTTTGCGCCCAAAAACGCGTTGCTCTGTACTCCCACCTATTCCGAGTATGGCGGCGGGGTGCAAAAGCAGGGGCGGCAAAGGTCGCCGCTCCGTTAAGCTAAGGAAAATCTCTTTCAGTTTCCGGCAGCGACATTTCAGCGACTTTTTGCCGGCGGCTGATTTTGTTTTGCTATGCAATCCCAACAATCCCACTGCCACACTTTTTAAGCACCGAGGAGCTGGCACGCTGATTCGCCTTGCACAGGAAAGCCAATTCCTTTTGTGATTGACGGAACTTATATTGAGTTTACCGACAAGCCGCAAAAATACGGCGGAGTTTCTCGGTTCGGCAATTCCCCAATCTCATCATCTTGCGGAGCTTTTTCAAGTTCTTTGCCGCTCCGGGCTTGCGGTTGAGGCTATCCGTATTCGGCTACTTAACTGGCTGCGCAGTATGCAAAAGCGAGCTATCCTTGAGAATTCACGCTCTGGCTGCCTGTGCCGGCGAGATTTTTGGAGGATTCGGATTATATCAAAACCAGCCATCAGTTTTGTGCTGGCGGAAAGAGAGCGGATTTTAAGCTTTTTGCGGACCTTACCTATGTCATCGTTTGTCCGCCAACGGCAAACTTTTCTCTTGAGGTTAAAGCGACAAAGCGCAGCGGATTTATTCCTTTATCTGACTCCGCCGAGGACTACTGGTTCGTAATTTTCATGATGAGATCGGCGCGGCTTTTTCGGTTCTGTCTTTTTAGACGAAGCGAGCAATAGCCGGTTGCTCGCAGACAATTGCTGGGTTTGTAAAACCGGCTTTAATCACGAACACACACGAAAAAGCCACCATTATGGGAAAAGCTGCGAATCAGGCTTATTGGGCTGACAAAGCTAAGCTCACCCCATTTTCCCGTCAATCATTATCGGCGGTTACCTGCCGGCATTTTCCGAAATAGAAAGCAGGGAAAGAGGAAGCAAAGCTAGCTATCATCGGCAAAAACACACCAAATCATAGGAGAAAAAGAATGGCAACATTTGTGGGTTTTGTATTACTAAAAGCAACCTTTGATGCAAGATAAATATATTCAAGATTTGAAAGCCGACTGGGGTTTAGATGCAGATTTTGAAATTACGCATGATGGGGAATACTATCATTACCGAAGAATGCGGTGCTTTTCTAACCGCCAGCTTAATGCCTGCTCCCATTCCCAATGGCGAGGCGGTAGAGGCGCCAGAACCAATTACCGCTGGGACGGAGCAGTGGCAGCGACCGAGCAGCATCAGGCACATTTACTGGTATCAGCGCTAAGCGAGCAAATCCATTGCACCGACAGCTGGCCAAACGGTATGTCAAGCTCCTGGCGAGTGCGACTCATCAAGACGGCTGCTAGGCATCCATATTTTTCCCAAACTCGTTATGCATCCCGCATGTATTATGATTTTCGCCAAAATGTATGCGAGAAGGATGATTTCCACTGGAAAATCGTGGTTTATATCGGATTACGCACGACAAAAACAACACCATATCCGGGCTATACCTATGGTTTGGATCAGTTTGGAAAAAGAAGCTTGAAATTATGGAAAGTACGGAAAGTCCGGAAGAAGTGTATAATTTCTTGCAAGCATTGCCGATTATGTGATTACAAGCAATGTTGTCTAAATGACGGGGAAACAATCGGTTTTAGTAAAGATCAAAAGATTTTCCATTACCGTTTCCGCCGGAATGGCTGTTGATGGCGAAACCGATTAAACTCGGTTTTTAGCGCTTTTCGGTTGTCAAGCGGGGCTGCATCTATCCGAAGCTCGCTTGGCGGGAGAAAATATGACTCTCGGCGTTTTGGCTCTGCTGCCGAGTAACACAGCCGAGAAAGCTATGCCGCTTCTCTCAGCTATTTTTCGAATACAGCATCACAGGATAGACAGGGAACAGCCGATAAATACGCTGCCCTCTAAACATATGCACACCTGCTGGGGCGAAACACCGCTTACGAGTGCCTGCATCCGGCTCTTGGAATAGTCAAACTCCTGAAAGCGTTTGAGCGCCTTTTTCTTCGGCATATACCTTCCAATATCCGGTCAGCAGACGTCCTTACGGTAATCGGCAAACGCCTTGACATCGTACAACGGATAGTCAAAAAGACGCCAATTTCATGAGGACAAAGCGACCTGATAGTGCTCCCGCTGAAAACAGCCAGCTTCTACCTCACACTCATCTCCGGCGCATAGCCAAAGTGTGCCAAAAACGTGCTCTGTTTCCGGATTCTGCAAACAATCCTCCAGCAAATCCGGCTGATAAAAACAAAACACCGACACTATCCTGCCGTTCAGCCAAAACAAAAAGAGACGCAACGGAAAACACTGCTCACAGCGCTCGCTATTTTCCCTGCCAAACCTGCTTTCGGAGCGGTCCGGGCGCCATTTCTAAAAATAATCAGCGATGCTGCTTTTTGGTGCATAATCGTCGGAGCCGCATGAAAAGCAATAATATAACATGGATATTCCATATCCGAATACTCTTTAAGATTTCTGGATTAGAGATTTCTATCTTTTGTCTCATCTTGTCGTTCCTCTCCTGCGCCGAGTTTTTCCTTGCATTTCGTCTTAGTGTTCGACCTTTATTTTCCCTTTATTTTCAGCAATTTCTCGTCGGTTTGACCTTTTTGCCTATTTCTGCGTTTGGTTTCTTCCTATTATAATGAGCAAGGTTCTTTTTGTCCAATGGTGTCAGTCAGCTGGAGCATAAAACTCTAAGCTTTTCGCTTAGCTCTTCCGCTCACTCTATGGGTTTCGCCCGCAGAGTTTTCTGCCCACGAGGGAGCGGAAAATCAAGTATCGTATTAGCGTGCCTTTGCCAATATTTTAAACTGCAAAAGGGTTTTAAGGGATTATAGGGGCTTTGCCCAATTCCCGGCAAGCTGCCAGCGCCTCATTATCCGGCTCTAAATTAGCAATCAAGCCTTCCTCACAACATTTGCACCTGTAGCCTTTCATTCTCTCCTGCCAATCTCTCATCCATTGTCCGTCGCCCCAATCATAAGAGCCAAACAGCACAACTTTTCTTGCCCTTTACCGCACCCGCAATCGACTCTACAAATGCTCCATTTCATCTTCTTCTGAGACTTCATCGCCCATCGCCGGACAGCCCAAAAGCAACTCGCTCTCAGCACTCTCGACATCTGCTACCGTGGCATCGTCAACTGCCAAAACTTTGCCTCTTTACCGTTTGCCCTTAATTCCCTCAGCAACAGCCTTAGCCATCGCTTCCGTATTGCCGCTTCGCTCAATAAATAACAGGTATTGCCATAATATTCCGCTCCTTTCAAGCCTCTGGTCTAAGTTTTTCTATACTCCGGCATTTGCCTTCTTGCTCGCTTTTCTCATAACGCCAAAAGCTGCTCTCCGCTGTAGCCCTAAGCCCATTGCTTAAGCTTGTCGCCGAGTTGCTCGCCAAGTTTGCCGGTTCAAGTATTTAGTTTATAGTTTTTGATAATGATTGTCAATATCAAAAATTGACTATAAATTTCAAGTTATTTTTGTAAAAATTCAAGAAACCCCTATAAGCAAATTTCGAAAGCCTCTTTCCTTGACCATGCGCTCTCTCCGCCAACCGGCAGAGCCTGCGCTGCCGCCACGTTCCTCACCGGAGGAAACCCCTCATTTTACTCTCCGCCTTCTACAAAAGGTGTACCGCTAAAGCTCCATACCGCACCGGAAACATATTCGATACCATATCCCCTAGTTGCAGCAGCCCTATTCCGCTTTTTATGAGGAAAACGCTCATAACTTCCTTTTCCGCTTTTTATGAGGAAAAACGCTTTATAACTCCTTTTTTCCACTTTTATGAGCAGAAAGTGTTTTATAACTCCTTTTTCCACTTTTTATGAGGAAAAACGTTTTATAACTTCCTTTTTCCACTTTTTGCGAGGAAAACGCTTTATCCTTTTTCCGCTGATGAGTAAACGCTTTACAACTTCCTTTTTCCACTTTTTATGAGGAAAGCGTTTTTATTTCACTATTGATTTCATTTTCCTTTTTGATATTTTTCCACAAAGCCATAACAAGTCTCAGATACCAACACATAAATACCGGTTATCACAACAGCAAACAGAATTTTCAAAGCCAATCCGGTAAAGCGATAGGTGAGCGGTGTCCGAATATGTGAAAAAGGTGTTTAAGATATTGGCTTGCCCATTGCCGCCATAATCGTAAAAATCGGATAAAGCCACTGATATCGCTTCTGATAGCAAACGTGTCCCAGCAGCGGCACTCCCGGATACCCCAGCAAAAAGGCTTTGTTTCGTGGGCGAGCCGGTAACAGCTCCTCTCAAAGATTGCGTACAAACAGCTCCGGTCGCCGGGCTGCACTCCGCTTTCATGCCCGCTTCGAATAATCAGCAACGCCACTGCCGCAAGTAACCCCATACCAATCATGGCATGCGAAAACTTACTATTCATATTCAGAAAATAAATCGTCCGTTCCTTGGCAGTCAGCTCGGCTTTGCTCAAAAATATCATTGCCAAAATAGCGCAGTGCCACGAAAACTGCCAGCACCAAAGGCAAAAGCTGGGATATCTTAACACCGGTAAAGACCTTTAATTCCAGCAAATATTCACTTTCTGCATAAAAGGCGGCTTTTCGCACAATGCTCCCGCTAACGAAATCACTACCGCTCCCACCAGTAGCCATAAGCTCCTGCCATAAACGCCCCTGGTCTTAGATAGCGCAGCACCCGCATCAAAAGCTCGTTTGCTCTCTCTTTGCACAAACTGAACCGCCAAGACCGAAAAATAAAATCGTTGCGCTAAACCAGATAGGGATATTCAATAAGCTAAGCCGGATTTGCAGCAAATAAGCCGCGACCGTCGGCAAAGCCGCTAAAAAGCAAACGGGGGCATATAAAATGACCGATTTCACCGCCAGCATATTTTCTACTAACAGCGAAGCAGGCAATCACCGCCAGCGCCGCCAGCATTTGATATGCCGGACGAGGACGGAGCGCGGCATCAGCTCAGTCTTTTCTCCGTCTGCCACTCGGCGAATGCCATGCTCGCTAACCGGCGCTCTAGGTCGGCAAACCGGGCCTTATAAACCGCACAATCGCTCACCAAATCATTTTGCGGATTGATAAAGGGGCTTAAAAGAAAATCACCCGAATATTGCGCCCGTAATCGCCCGATAAAGGACTGATAATTTCCTGCCCCTGATGATGCCTCGGCATATAGTCATAGCGTCTTTGAATATAATTCCATGCAGAAAATACCCGCACCGCCTGATAATTCGTTCCCCGCACCAGTGCCTCTAAACCCTACCTGCTCATGCTCCCCGGTCGACACCCGCCTCAACCGGCGGTTGCAATCCTTTTCCGCATCGCCTGAATCATATCCCCGGAGGCTGTATCCATGCCCAAAATGGTATCGCCAGAAAATCGCATAGCTTTGATGGGAATACTCTTTTACCATCGCCACAAAGCGATCAATCGAGCGCGTTTGCGTCTGTGCACTCCGCGCAGAATAGGTCGGCCGAAACCGAATCGCTATCCCTGCCGCTCGTACCGCCTCAATCTCCGCCGGAACATAGCCTAGCTACCAGCTCCAGCTGACATTTTGCCCGACTTTATCCGTTCCGATCTCCAAAAATCCCGCACCACTTCATATTTTAAGCAAAATCGGGAAGCAATTCCGGTCAGCACCAAGCTTGTATCGTCTGCGTCTCGGTAAACGTTCTGCCGTCTGCCAGCGCTTCCTTTTGAAGCCTCACAAATCAATGCCGTCTTTGGTCGCCTCAACCACGTTTACTCATATCCCTCAAAGGAAAGTCCGCAGCTTAAAATCATTGTTCCATTTCAGCGTGTCACAGGTTACTCGGTAATCGTAACCGAATCCAGTCCCACTTTTTCCAGTCGGCTAGAGACTCTGCCAGCGTTTTTGCCCTCGACAGCGGCAATTTTTAATTTCTTCCAAATCCATCGTTACTTCATAATTTTTATACCCGGTTTTCCGTCTGTACTCTGCCAAATGCCAAAAGCCTGGCCGCCAGCACTCCAATTACCAAAATCGCCGCTATTAGCTTATTCCTTTCATTTTTCTTCCTCATTTCTTTTTGTCACTATGTCTACTCCGGATTCGTTCCGGCCTTCCGACTTTTTCTTTCCTAATAAATCGTTTCACTTCCCTCCAGTCCTGGACTTTCAGCAGAAAATGCCATCACCATAAACAACAACGCCCAATCCCGTTAATATCCCTGAAAGACAGGTATTTGTATCAGTCTGCCGCCGGTTAATCTGCTCAAAACGGTTTCACGCCGTCAAAATCACCGCCGCCATCGCTCCCGCCGCCAGCAGCATTTTTACCGATATCGGCAAAGAACGTCCGGTCAAAAATCCGATATTCCGTTTTTAACAAAGGCAGCAGCAGTAACGCTACGCCGTAAATCGTCGAAGACAGCGAAGACGCCAGTGCCAGTCCGCCGATTTTCGTTTTGCGGTGCCAGTACGCGTACATAACAGTACATTCGATAAAATAGCAATCATTGCCCCAATCATCGGCACTTTCCCCGCCGCTCGGCACCGTACACCCGAGCCAGCACTGTTTGCAGAGCGTAGCCAATCATACCCAGCGCGAAATAAATCTAAAGCCTGCGAAGTAATGGCAATCAAAAACTCCCTCAAGCGGTTACCCGCATAAATCAGGCGAATCACCTCGGCACTAACGCTCATCAGTCCCACCATCATCGGTACCACAAACAGCAAAATGATGCTAGCGTCGCCCCTGTCAGCTGGTGCCAGTTTCACTTTTTCCCTTGATTGACCAAATCGACATTCGGGGATCACATTCATCACCGACAGCACAAAGACGCTGATAATCATCATGTATGAGTCATTGGCGAAGTTAATCGCACCAACCGCCGCTCCATCCGGATGAAACTCGAAGCAAAGCGGATATTGACCGCACTGTTAAAGGGCGCACCTGCGTGCTGACCATAACCGGCAGTAGCAGTATCCCCACCTGCCTAAAGCTCATCGCTATTCCACTGAAAATTAAAATGAAAGCGATATCCCTGCCTTGTGCAGTGCCGGAACTTGAATCGCCGCCTGCATCACCCAACCAATCAGGAAAACCACCGCCGCCATGCGACTTGCTAGCGGGCATTCGGGCCAAAAGAAATACACCGATAATCACCGCATTAAAGACCACGCTGGTTAGTGCCGGCACCAAAAGCTCTCTAAGGACTGCAAAATCCCGATAAAGGGAAAAAGGCAATGCCGTACATGATCGGAAACAGAATCCTCAACAGCTCGGACGTCAGCTTTGGCGCTTCGCAAAGCCGGTAGCGGAAAAAGCCGCCATCTGATCGGAAAGCACTCCTAAGCCCGACAGCACTAACCATCAGCAGTCCAACCAGCGTAATAAAGCTGTCCGAAAAACCAAGCCTTTCTTTCTTCCCGCCTCCTGCATACATTTGCTTAAAGACTGGAATAAAAGTTTCATCGTAATCGCCGACACGAAAATAGCATCAAAAACTCGGGGCCAGTTGGTTGGCAACGGAAAAAGGCATTCGCTCCCGTACACGGTACCGTAAAGTCCCTGACTCAACAAACTCCCCGCAAAGCAAAGCCATAAACTTGCCGCTAAGGTTATTATCATTACATAACTAATCGTTTTGACCGTATTTCTTTTCTTTCTCCATTCTTCTTTCCGTTCTGTTCGATGGTTGTCTATTCGCCCGCTCTATCGTTTCGCCAGTTTTTGCTCTATCGGGCTTTCCCCTATCGGCATTTGATATACCCACTACAGCCCACTGCACCGCCGCATCTTCTGGCAATAGACGCCGCAAAAGTCGCTCCGGTTTCGCTGGTTTTGCTCTCACAGTGCTTTCCCTACCTATATTTTATGATATGCCCATACAGCCGCACCGCATTTTCTCGTAATAGACGCTCAAAAATCGCTCTGTGTTTTCGCTCAACTTTCCACTATCCGGTACTCTTTCATCTGCGTGTTTGATATGCCCACATAGCCACGTCGCACCGCATTTCTCGGCAAGGCTGCTTGTCTTGGGTAGTTTTCGCCCTATCCGGTGCTTTCACCGGTATTTGATACATCAGCCGCTCGCATCTCGCACTCTTTTCGGCAAAAAGCCACCCGATTTCACTCCGGCTTTGTTTGCCAGTGCTTTCCCTGCCAGTTTTCTGATGTCCTTACACCGATTTGGCATAAGCTTTCACCTTTTTCCCCTGAAAATCGCAGCCTCGCCTTCAAAAATTGCGGTAAAAAGTATAGCTGGCGCCTGCCGGTGAAAGACACGCCCAACCCTACTCCTCTGTGATTGCAGAGCCAGCCGAACCGCTTCGCCATATCTTCTGCCCGATATTTGTCCGCATGACATAGCCCCGCTAAGAGCTTGCGTCCGGTCGCCGGCAGACAAAATCAGTTTTCAAATCCGTCATGGGTTTTAACTCCTGCACAAAGTCATCATAGCCAATTCCCCGATCATAACCGCCCAAAAGTCAAAGTTTGTAGCCTTGAATATCACTAATCGCCGCCAGTGCCGCTGCCGGAATCGTAGAAATGGAATCATCATAAAATCAATCCCCCGGCAGCGACACTGTTCAGCGATGCTCTAAACCGGCAAAATCACCAATCACCTGAAATAGTCGTGCCAATCGCTCCGGCGTCAGCCCCAGCAATTCTTTACTACCGCCAAAGTAACCAGCGAGTTAATTAAATTATGTCGCCCTAAAAGCGCGGCGGGAAAATCCGCCCTGCCCAAAATCGTTTCTCCGACTGCCGCCGGCATTGCCCCTGTCAATGCCTTTTTCCGGCTCTCCTTTTGCGTATTTTTCCTGTTCGCACCGCCTATTCGGCTACTTGCGCATTTCCGCTTGCCGCCACCGAATAATCTGTCCGTCTTTAAGAAAAACCGTCATCATTTGCTGTTATTTTCCCAACAGCCAAAGGTCTGATGCCGAATCCCATGCCACAAATCGGCTAGCTATTTCAATTTTTCGTTGTCGCAGGCATATAAAACAGGCTCTCCGCTCCGCTGTAACGACCGATATTTAATTTCGCCTGAATATATTCTTCATAATCGGTATAATTATCCAAATGCTCTTCAACAGGTTCAGTACCGCTCCCTCTGCAAAGGATAATGCAAAAACTGGTTTGATGCGAGGGACATTTCGATAAACATACAATCGCTCCGGCTCATCTTCTAAAAAGCGACCAGGCAGGCTTTCCGATATTGCCCACCAGCAAGACGTCCTGATTTAGCGCCTTAATCCGGCATAAACGAGCGAGGAAGTCGTGCTTTTTCCTTTTCGTGCCGGTAATCCCAATCACCTGATTGCCGACCAAAGCGGCAAACCCATTGGTCTGTGAGGTAATCTTTGCCGGTACGCCTTGCAGGCGGTAGCCGAAGCCAGGCGTTTTGAAAATGATATCATATGCCGCCAAGTCCTGCAAATACTGCGTCCCTGTTAAGCTAACATTTGATCAAAGCTCGCCCATTTCTTCCTGCCAAAATGGAATCCTGCGGGTTAATCGCCGTTTCGTCCATTAGCCAAAAATGCTGTCCGGCAAGAGCCGCCGCAGAAAATGATAGCTGGTTCTGCCCTCTCTACCAAAGCCCAAAATCAATATTTTTGACCTTGATAACGCACGCCGTAATCTTTTCCGCAAAGCTGTCCTGATAGCTTTCCCATTTTTCTCCTTTATTTTCGCTTTGCCGCCACACACTGACCGAATCCGCAGCCTGCTCCGGTCAGGCTCGGTGAAAATGCTCCGGTAAACAGTCGCCGCTTTCATAGTTCTCGTCCGGTACAGCTGTTTCCGCGGTGCCGCTTTCAAAAACCTCTCGGGCACCGCAGTACAGGCGTATCGGCCTCGCTCGAGAGTATAGCTTTTGACAAGCGGGCAGCCGTCTTCCAGTGCATACCGTACTTCCCAAGTCGTACCGACACACTCAAACGGCTTTTGTTTCCGCTGGGCCCATAGGCTCATATAGCACCGGTCGCAGCTTTCGTCCGTCAGCAAGTCCAAGCTGAACATTTGCTTTTAGCTTTTTCTGCTCTATGCATAAGGGCTTAAAATAATATAGACAAACAAACACTTCGACAACGCCTCGCACCAAGTATTGGTTTTCTTGCCCTGATTGCAGCTCCGAAATGCCGCATGGTACGCCGGATATTCGGCAAATGCCCTGCCGATCAATCACGCTATAGTGGTCGCAGCTAAACTAAAATACCGACGGCATCACTCGAAAAATATGCCGTAAACCCCGCTCAAAACTCCAGCGTCTTGGAATACTGATGATTAAACATCGTCCCCGGAACAGACGGCTCATTGGCTGATTTTTTCATTGATAGAAAGTAACGCTTGTGCGTCAAAGCTGCTCCCAGAGAGGCAATAAACGCTAAAATCGCTGAAAAGGCAGTGCCTGTTCAAATATCCTCCTTATTTAGCCGCAATAACTGCGCATCAATTTTTCGCCCGCCCGCCTGCAACAGCGGTCATATCCGCACGCACAGCAGCTACACTGCCGCTTGCGGCGCACTTCCATCACAAAAGCAGATTATCTGCCATCTCCGGTCTTAGCAGTTCTTTGAACTGACCACCGAATCCTTGCCCCCACCGACTGGAATCAGCGTACCGCATGAGCTCCTGCCCGCTGACCGGCGGCAATCGGTGCGTGCCGGCGCTGACAATTTCTATCCAATTTTCTGGCGTTTACGCCGGCGTCAGACGGTGAATCCATTAAGATAAATAAACTCACCCAAACTCATTATAGTATAGCTTTTGCCAAAAAGCTACCTCTGCCTGATTAGCCTGCGCAGTGCAATCCGCGACAGGCCGGACACCGCCAGCTTCAATAATTACGGTTTCTGCCAGCCCAATTTGAAAAATCAGATTTTCCAGTTCGAGCCGTTCGCCACCCTGCAGGTAATGGCACAGGTTTTCCTGCTCTCTACCAGCTGATAACGAATATCAGAGTAAACGCAATGCTTTCGTCAGCCGCTATCAGACGATAGACAAAGAGCTCCAGCTCCTCCCGTCGGAGCTGGCTGGTATAGCTTTCATAACAAAGCTCGGTATATTTCCGGCGTAAAACAGCAAAAGTCCATAGCTTTCCTTTCTTTTCACAACTTGACTTACATTTTTAAGTCGCACAGCGACCAGTTATCCTTAAAGGGTGAACAATCATCGTGCCGCAGTATTGACAAATACCGGCGGACTGCACCAAATGCGCGCCCGCAGTTCGGAGCAATTCCTCTCCTTTTTGTCGCCTCCTTTGGAAAAACTCCAAATGATATACTTCCTGTGCGGCTATCGCTCTGGTTTCCGGACAAAAGTGCGCGTTCTTCATTGATTTTATAATGGCAAATGCCGTTCTGACTTCCACCGTCAAACGCCCTGCTTTTGCTGCTTTTGCCTGCAAAAATCTTAGCCCCAAGTAGTCATGAATCTTATAGACGTCCCGAATCCGTTCCTTTTATTCGCCTGAATAATGGCGTTATACGCTGAAACAGCAAATCTGTTTCAAAAAGACTTGAGCAGACGGTTGTCATTTTTCGCTCATTGCCTGACAATACTTGCAGAGCATCCTCCACCTGACGCAAGAACTCGTCCCAGCCAAAGTCCTCGTCCAGTGACTTCTTCTTTGATATTATATTCTCAAAATCAATCCCGCCGTCTTCGCCATTTCTTCCTTCAGGGGCTCGGTTTGCCGCCCGCATCAGATAGCCAAAGGTGCTGTTACGAACCCGCCGGTATAGATATCTTTCCCCAATCCATGCACTGCCCACCACAATCACTGCCGCCAAAACCCTGAGGGAATATATAGACCCGAGTACTTTCCATCTTTTCTCTACTGCTGTCTGCCGCTTGTTACGGCTTCCGCTTTTTCTTTATTTCTCATTTTTCTCTTTTTCTATTTTTGCTTTTCTGTTTCTGCATCTGTTTTCTTTTCATGCTGTTTCTGCATTTGTTCTTCTATATTTCTATTGTTTCTGTGTTGTTTTTGGTTTCTGTTTTCAGATTCCTGTGCTTTTGGTTTCTGTGTTTTTGTTTCTGTGCTTTTTGGTTTCTTCGTTTTTCTATTTCTGTGTTTGTTCTTTTATTTCTCTTTTTTGTGTTTCGTTTATTTCTGTGCTTTCTGCTTTTCATTCTTTTCCGGTTCTTCCTTTTGGTTAGAGCAAGCTCCCCGCAAATACTCCCTTGACCATTGCCTGCTCCTTCTCGGTCAAATCCCGCTCCCCGCAAAGCAAATCGACGCTGAAGCAGACCAAAATAGCGCTTTGCCTTTGAAATTCTTTAATCTTGGCATGATGCCCCGACAGCAAAACCTCCGGCACTTTTCGCCCTTCAAACTCCGCCGGTCTTGTATACTGCGGATATTCCAGAAGATCAAAGCTTTTCTCGCCCGCCGACTCCTGATTGGACAGCACCCCTTCCACGTAGCGGCTGACAGCGTCATATGACCACCATCACCGCCATTTCTCCGCCGGTCAGAACATAATCGCCAATGGACAGCCCTCGGTAACCCATTCTTCCAGCACTCTTTCTCGTCAACGCCTCATAATGTCCGCACAAAAAGACCAGCTCTTTTTCCGCCGCCACTCTTTGACAATTTCCTGATTTAGCGTCCGCCCTGCGGCGACATATAACCAGCCGTTTTAAGTCCACGCCGTTTCTTTAGTAAATCCCGACAAGCCCGAAAAATCGGCGGTGCTTTGCATTAACATCTCCGGTTCTTCCGCCACCAAAGCGATACCGTCCACCTGATGATATTTATTGTCTGGCGTAATCCCGGATATTTACTCGTATTGAGCGTTATCAGCCCCTTAGTCCATTGCCCGCTTTAAGATACAAGACGTTGTCGGACAATCCTTTTTCAGTTCTGTCCCGAAAACAATGTCGTAGCATGCGAATCTGCACGTCGCATTCCTCCAGTAAAATGGATTCTTCACCCACTTTTTCTCGGTATCGACCCCCAGCACACAGCTCGAGACATGACTTGAATCAGTAATCTTCGCCGCTGTCCTCAGGCAGTAACTCATAGACATCATTTGGTGCCGAGTTTCAACCTTCACTCTGGTCAGCTTCCTAACATATTCTCACGGTGTCGCAAAGAACATTCTCCGTCCAATAATACCATGTAGTACTCATCCTCCGCCAGCTCCAGCGCCTGACTGCGGGAATCATCAAAAACGCTGAAACGCTGCGTGGCACATATCGCCAATTTCCGAAACTCCATTAAAAAGCTCTTCGGTGCTGCTGCACGGTTTTTACCGTCAGCACTCCTTGCCCGGCCGCCTCGCCAGCTCCGCCATAATTTGCGTCAAATCATAAAACCGGTCACCGTCCTCGGTCATCGGTAAAACCTTAACGGCGCCTTTTAAGCCATGTGTCGTTGTAATTTTGCCAATCACCACTGTATCGTTACTGAGCCGCGCATATCTTATCCTCTTTTCCTATTTTATGGGACCGGTCGTCTTGCTCGCCGCTATCGACACTCTTTGTACCCATCCCTGACGCCAACACTTTCTTTCTTTGTCATATTTATTTTACTAGATGACCATACTCGTCAAGTCCTGAAACATTTGCTTTTAGTAGGTAATCTGGCATATGCTTCGCAGCAGTTCGCCGGCGAAATACTATCGTCAGCACCGCTTACGGCACTGGCTACGGCTCGCCGGAAATGGTAAAGAAAGCTATTGCGATCCCGCCAGAAGCTTTTCTGCAGCACTATCGCAAAAGCGTCGGACTTTTCCTGACGCCTTTCTTCTTTAATTAATCTCATAGGTCAAGCAAGCTACATTCCCAGTACTTGCTTTAGCAACTTCATCTGCAAAAGTTTTCTTGCTTTTTCTCCAAGCCTTCGCCGGTTTCAAAGCGAACAAAAGCTCTACCTTTTAATCGGCGAGCCCATTCCCTGGACATCTTCCTCAAGTTGCAGCGCTGTTATCAAGCATCGCCGTCCTTAACAAACGCCTGATCCAGCAAGCAGATTTCCTGCAGCCTCCTTTGCCAAACGGCCTCGGACCATTTGCTCCAAGATATTTTCGGCTTTACCTGGATTTTCGTTACGTGAGCCCGATTCTTTAAAACTTCCATCTCGTTAGCGATATATATATCTCTGATCGACTTCTTCCCGAGAAAACATAGCGAGTGACTTAATGCCGCCACCTCCGCATGGCAATATCCTTTTAAGACGGTAACTTAGCCTTGCCGTTAGCACCATCTGCTTCGGCATTAACCAGGCTGCACCAATCTACCGTTCATGTGGTCACACACCGCCACCGCACCGGCGGATTGTACCTCTCAAAGCGGCGGAATCTTCAGTTTTCCCTAACTCGTTGCAATCTTCGATGCCAATACCTGCTCTACCGTTTGACTGTTGTCCTTCAGCCAGCGGCTCGCCTGCTTTTCTACATCTTTTGCCGAAGATACGCAAAATCCGATCGCGACTTCCCTCAATAAAGCTCTAAAATCAGCATTCTTTGCCACGAAGTCCGTTTCGAGTTGACTTCTACCGCAACTGCCGTTTTCCAGTCTGCTCGACGCCAACAAAAACCATGCCCTCTGCCGCAATTCTGCCGGCTTTTGCACCCTTTGCCATACCGTTTTCTTAAATAATCAACTGTTTTATCCATATCGCCGTCGGTTTCTGGCGACACGCTGCAATCCATCACACTGGCGCCGGTCATTTCTCATCAGTCTCTTTACCATTTGTGCTGTTGCCACGTTTTATCCTCCTTTCTCGACTTTATTCTCCTTTGAATGATCTCCTTTTATTGTTTTGAATTGCCCGTTAATCCTGCTCTTCCGCTACCGGCGAGTACAAGCGGTATCGGTTACCGTACGCTGCTTTGCTTCCAAAACAGCGCGTCCGCTGCATTCCTGCCCATACTTTTACCGCACGACGGCATCATCACTGCGACACACACACATCCACTTCCTCCGGATCTGTCAGATGGCATCCACTACCGCCACAATCGGACACCCAGCACGTGCCTGCACTGCAATTTCTTCATTCTCGGATCACTACAAAACGTCACCGCCTGGCGTTTTCGTCTTAATGCCGCCCAGATCCATTTCCAATTTTCCATTTCTGCCCGCGTCCCATAACTCTCTTCGGCAGAGCCTGCAAAAGTACTGTTTGCTTCCATTTCTTCCAATCTTGTACAAACGCTTTAATTCTCTCTCTGACCGTCTTGTGGTTATCAACATACCACCCAACCAACGATTGCTCACGTAGTACGTACCGCAACGCTCCGCTTCGGTTTTGATTGCTCTCTGAGCCTGCTCGTACCAACAAACAGCACATCGCCGCCTCTGTTGCAATCACCTTTTTACCACGTCATAGGCTTTATCAATCAAAACCGACGTCTTTTGCAGGTCAATAATATAAATCCTGCTTTCTTCAGTGTAGATGTATTCCTTCATCTGAGGATTCCATCTCGTGGTTTGAGACGAAATGAACACCGGGCTTCCCACAGTTGTTCTCATTGAAATGGACGCTCATGCTCCTCCATTTGGTAATATTTCTTCCATATTCTTCTCACTCTCCGCACGACCCGATTCGGGCACCGGTGCGAAAATCCGGAACATGCATTTGGTCCAACCGCCATCTTTACCACAGACTGCAAAGTACTCTTTTCCAGTAACTTTTGTTTACCAGCCATTCACCTTCCTTCTTTTCTGAAAATCGAGGAAAATGGCAGCTTAAGCCCACTCGTCTCGTCAGGCTACCGCCGACTTCTTTGCCGACCACATCGGCACTTCTTTCCAAAGAGACTCATCGCCCGCCGGAAGTCTCTGCCGGTCATTGAGGCCATTCATCACCTTCAAAAACTCGGCGTACCCTCCTTCCAGTTCATATTGACCAAATCCATAACCGTTTCAATCTTTCAGCTTCCGCCAAAACGCCAAACACAGGTATCGACAACCGCTTCAGCGCTTTTCGTCCATCTTTATCCAGCCACTGCTTTCCAGCGTCAGCCTCCGACCATATCACTTGGCATCGAGTTCTTCGGCATATTCAAACGTTTTCCCTGCACCCGCCATGGGCGTAAAAGCACCAGCGTCGCCAGCCGTAGCGTCCGCTTTCGGACGACTTGATAGTTTCTCTGAATGTTCTAAGAGCCTCGCCGATTACTGAAGATTCCGGCAAATAGGTTCGACCTTTACCATTGTTTCTGACTGTACTTATGTTTCACGACGGATCTCGAAACTGACCGCTGCACTATCCACCGTCATAATCCTCTGACTAATTTCTCATTGATATGCATTGCCGCATAAACTTGCCAGATTGCCGCTCTTGAATGTCCCCTAAGCGCAATTTCAAGTTCTATCCATTCAAAAACCTGCTCCAGATAATTCACCGCCTCTAACTGGTGCGCCGGCACTTGATCCATATAAGACATATTTAAGTCCTCTCGCCAGCCGACCATGGTCGCATCGGTACCTCGATAGCAACACAAATACTGCCGTCCGGAATCAAAACCGTCATTGCCGAAAACCGTTCCTGCTTTTCTTCGTCAATCCGGTTGATATAGCTGGCAAAACCAGCCCGAAAACGGCGACTTTCTTTCAAAGCCAAATAAACGCTTGCCGAATCATTGGGAATAATGCCTATCTTATTCGGTTCTGCCTGCCGGTGTTTCCAGCCAATATTTTCAATCACCGCCATAGAAACCGAGCTTTTTCATTCCATGCCGGAACGATACTGTCCAATTCCAATACGCTATCGTTGTCAAAATCAAGCCGTCCACTTCATTAAACGAATCCCAAAAAACTCAAATCGCCCCTGCCATTTAATATATAATCTCCTATATTTGCCATAACTTTCCTGTCACGTTTCTGTTTCATGGCTTTTTCTTTATGTTTCGTAGTCCTGTTTGTGCCTTTTCTGCTCTTGCTCGCTCCAACCTAGGGCACCCAGAAAACACCGCTCCCACCCTTTACTATGTTTATTTGTCGCTTGCCATTATTGCTCTCGCTGTTGCTATTATCCTGCGAAATATTTTGGTTATTGCTCCTCTGCCTTCGTTGTTTTGGGTTGTTTTTTGCTATTTTCCGCCGTTTTCGCTATTTCCGTTATTTTCGCTGTTTTCGTTGTTTCATTATTCCCGTTATTTCCTTCGTTATTTCCGTTACATAACGCGCTGTAGTTCAGGGCTATTTTCATCATAGAACGCAAAGGGCGGGAGAAGGTCCCCGCCAAACATCATTGCAACCATTTTCTTATGTTACTGTGTTGTTATGTTGTTTCCTATTCTTGCTGGGTAGTCGCCCTTTTTCGCACAAACATATTCCTTTATTTGGTAACTACTGTCCAATGCCCATTTTCATCCCGTTCTGCCAAAACCTCATTGATGATTTCTCACCAATCGTAAGAACCGGCGAATTTTCCAGCGTCTGCTCAGCGATATTGGTTACCGCTTCCTTGGTAAAAACGCCTGGTGCGAAGTAATCAGCACATTGTTTGCTGACAACAGCCGAGCCAGCACATCATCGGCACACCGAGTTGAGCAATCCTCAAAGAACACGCCTCTTCTCGTACACATCAAGCCCCGCTGCAATCACTTTTCTGGTCTTAGTGCTTCCAGCAAATGCTCCGAATCAACTGCTGCCCCGAGAGGTATTGATAATCATGACTCCGTCCTTCATCTTATAAATGCTTTCCTGGTCTATCATATGACAGTTTATCGGTCAGCGGACAGTGCAGGGAACAATGTCGGACTGGCAAAACAGCGTGTCCAAACTGTATATTCCCACGTCCAGCTTCTTCGGATTCGGTACTATCATACGCCAGCACCTTCATACCAAAGCCCTGACAATATCAATAAATGCCTGTCCACCCTGTTGGTGTTACGACGCCGGCAGTCTTGCCCTGCAGGTCGTGCCCATTAAGCCGTTGATACCGAAGTTATTTTCTCTTGTCCGGTTATACGCCCGATGTGTCTGCCGGTTCAAGGTCAAATCATTGCTACATGGC
>BNJS01001230.1_pt1 | contig 100155 bp, 104 predicted proteins | sample 8540461 | NCBI WGS metagenome assembly BNJS01 (sample SAMD00202454, study PRJDB9452) | human saliva metagenome | isolation source: human saliva | place: Japan | reverse complement strand
TATAAATTCCGTTCTCATCTCATTTCAGGATGTTTTTAGATAGCTCATAATTTGACAAGCCAATTTTTGATGGGTTATATTTTATCTATTCAAATCGGAGGTACATCATGAATAACTTAGACCTTTTAACAAATCACCTAAACAAAATTTTTTTGAAGAGAAAAAAACTTTCCCGGAGTCAGCGTGTGCATTCGCGGTCCTGAGGGAATCGTATATGAACACGGCTTTGGCCACATAGATATGGCAAAGAGCAGAGAAATTAACAAGGACACGATAATGGGCATAGCTTCCATGAGTAAGTCCATGACTTCCCTCGCCTGTGCAATACTTCAGGCAGAAGGAAAGCTCAACTTCTCAGATCCTGTGACTGACTACTTTCCTCAGTTTCGTATTCCTGGAACGCCAAGAGAAAGCGTTACACTGAGACATCTTGCTATGCATACTGCTGGAGTTCCACCTATTGCACCACTTGAATGGTCAATTGTAATGAATACTCCAGGAAGAGATTCCGAATATGAAAGAGAGCTAAAAAAGAGCGCTCCTAATAAGATGGATACGATAGAAGACATCATCGATTTCATCGCAAATAGCGGAGCTTACGAACCACTTGGTGCTCCTGGAGAATATATGAGCTACTCCAATGATGCCTATGCTATTTTGTCTTATGTAGTGGATAAGGCTGCAGGACAGAGCCTTGAGAGCTTTCTCGAGAAACGCATATTTAGGCCTCTTGGTATGACTAGAACCGTACTAGACCTAGATGGTAGCGAAGCTAATAAGCTTGGAAGTGACGGTAATATTACGGAGCTATTTGAAAAGGACGAAGACGGCAACCTCTACTCCGATAGAGTATGGTCAGTTTTACCGCCATTTAGAGGCTGTGCCTGCGTAAAATCTACAGCCGATGATATGGCTAAATACTATCTTATGATCGCTCAAAACGGTGTTTACGAAGGAAAACAAATAATCCCTGCTGAAGCAGTTGAAATCCTTATCGGAAGAGAGTTTCCTGAGAGACAAAGACCTTTCTACTGCTTTGGTCTAAATAAGAGACTTATGGCTGACCGCGTTCTTTGTGAACATGCAGGTGGCCTTCATGGAGTTTCCACAAATGGTGGCCTAGTAAGAGCTGAAGCTAATCTTCCTGGCTATGGACTTGCAGTTTTGTGTAATGAGAGCGAAGTATCTACAGAGAATATGTTCTACGCATGCTATAACCTAGTTTTAGGGCTAGAGCTAGACCTTGTTCATCGCTGGTTTATCCCTTCAGGCAAGAAATTCCTCGATCCTGAAATGATAGTTGGAAAATACATATGTAGAGAGGCAAATCCTGCATATAACATAGTTACACTTACAGAAGACTTTGAGCTTCACGCAGAATATCAGGGCGAGCCACTTGAGCTTCACCTATGTTACGGCACCCTTTTCAGTGCAAGAACAAAAGATGACCCAGATACCCATTACACATCCATGGAATTCTTTGTCAGAAATGGTAAGGCCTGGGGCGTTCGATGCGGAACCCGTATCTATCAGAGAATAGAAGAATAAATAGGCACTCTAAATTATCGTGTGGGTGATTTTCACCCACTTTTTTTATGCGTGTGGGTGGACTCTAAATTACCGTGTGGGTGCAAAAAATCCCTCCATAACAGGAGAGATTTAAGAGAAATGATATTCAGACTTTTCCTGAATTATCTAAAGCATAGGGATGAAATCTTAAACTCATATCTTAGACCCTATGATGATAGGAAACTATCTAACTCATTCACTGAAAACGTTAACGGAAAACTGCGTATTTATTTGGCAGTATCTAGATTTTAATCGCTTCAAAAAGAGAATGAGCATTCAAAAAGCGCTTCAAGCATTTGAGCTTGAAGTACTCTTGATTTCATTGGTACCCACACAATAATTTTGAGTTCGCTTTTTCAAACTCAATTTTTTTATCAAAACTCAATACTCAAAATATGTATCAACTCTAGAAAACTATATCATAAAGAAGCGTTTAAAAGAGTGTCTAAATCGCTTCCACTTCTGTTGGTCGATGTAATAACCTTTGTCGCTCTTTATTACAACACCCTCCTTTAACAGCAATGAAAGAGTTCTGAGGTTAACCTCTTTACTCCCCAATACCATGTTCTCGGACAGCGATTGACTTTCAGAAAATGCTGCTTTCTCATAAAAACAATTTCGCAATTTTATTTTGTCTTCTTGTGATAACTTCTGCTCCAAATCCCATGATTACATTGCCTCCTTAACCATTAAATAAATCTATTAGATCATTTTCCTGTATTTTTATATCAATTCCTATGTATTTTTTCATAGTATTCCTCCTTCTCATTAACTGAAACTAATTTATTTCGGTAAGCTTTCTCTATTAGATGAACTTATACTCCTATTGTATCATTTTTTTGTCTGATTCCTATCATTTACACTTTTTTTCCACAAATATTCCTATCATTTTCAATCATCAATCTGTCTAAAAAATGGCTTATCCTCAACTCTAACTACTATTAGCTTTTTGTCTCCAATCTACATTCCCTACAATATGGATTATAGTCATAGTTTATACATGATTGATCGGTATATTTTTTTCTATTCTATTTTTCAAATTCAGATAAAATGTTTCGTTTGTTTTTCTCATTTACTATTTTCTAACTTTCCTCTATTATAATCTCTTTAATGTTTATTTTTCTTTCATCTAGTACTTAGTAGAACAGGGATCATTTCTTTTTATGGCTATCATATACATTATAACCACTCTAAATAGTATAATAGAGGACATTCCAATTTCATAGGATTTTCAATTTCACAACATATTTTCCGTTGTTTTTTTACAGATATTACACTGATTACAAGCTGAAAACAGATTGACAATACTTGACACTTTCTATATACTTTTTCATACAATATGGTAATTTACAATTCATGTTAAATAAAGGAGGAAACTATGGCAAAAATTTTATTTAGTCCAAGTAAATATGTACAAGGTGCAGGAGAGCTTGCTCGATTAGCAAGTCATATCGAATCGTTGGGCAAAACTGCTCTTATTATTATTACTGAATCAGGTTTCAAAAGAGTTGGTGAAAAGATAGAAAGTAGTTTCAAAGAAAGCAATTGCAGTATGGAGGTTTGCCATTTTAATGGAGAGTGTTCTGAAGTAGAGGTAAATCGTATTATCGATAAATATGTTACAAACGGTTCTTGCGATATTATTGTTGGAATCGGTGGAGGAAAGATTGTTGATACCGCAAAAGCTGTTGCATACTATACTAAAAAACCCGTTGTTGTATGTCCAACCATCGCATCTACAGACGCTCCATGTAGTGCTTTGTCTGTATTATACACAGAAGAAGGAGTATTCGATAAATATCTCTTCTTACCTCAAAACCCTAATATGGTTATGATGGATACCGAAATTATTTCAAAATCTCCTGTAAGACTTACCGTGGCAGGAATTGGCGATGCATTGGCAACCTACTATGAAGCTCGTGCTTGCAAAATAAGCGGTGCAACTTCTTGTGCAGGCGGCAAAACAACTCAAGCTGCTATGGCGCTTGCTTCTCTATGTTTAGACACTCTGTTAAAAGAAGGATTGAAAGCAAAAATTGCTTTGGAAGCTGGCGCTTGTACAGAAGCGGTTGAAAATATCATCGAAGCGAATACACTATTGAGCGGAATTGGATTTGAATCAGCTGGACTGGCAGGAGCTCATGCAATTCATAACGGTTTAACTGTATTAGAAGAATGTCACCATATGTATCATGGTGAAAAAGTTGCTTTCGGAACAGTAACACAGTTAGTTTTGGAAAACGCTGAAAAAGAAGAAATTGAAAAAATCTACAAATTCTGTATTGAAATCGGACTTCCTGTTACATTGGCTCAATTAGGAGCAACTGATGTTACAAAAGAACAACTGTTAGAAGTAGCAAAAGCTGCTTGTGTTGAAGGTGAAACAATTCATAACATGCCTTTTGAAGTAACTTCTGACAAAGTTTATAACGCATTGATTACAGCAGATGCATTAGGCAAATATTATTTACAAAAATTTGCACAATAATTTTTTTGCATTATATCGTAAACAACACAATGTTGTGTTTCTCAAAAAGAACTACACTCTTTCTGCTTGAAAGTCTGTAGTTCTTTTTTTCTTGTCATAAATTGTATTTTTTTGTCCGAATAACAAGAACGATACATAATCTTTTTTTCTCATTTTTCATAAAAAGCTTGTATCATTCGAAATGTAAAAACTTATGATGTCTATAACTTGACGAATATAAGGAAAAATCGGGAAACAATAAGCTATAATATTTCACTTCATCCAGTATTCCATCAAGTCATGGATATGCTAGACAGAGAGCGTTTTGTCAAGTACCTTTTTTGATTTATTGACGCTTTTATTTTGAAAAAATAAATAAGAAAAAACAGCAAACCTTTGTGATTTACTGTTTCTAAAATTATTCTATTCAATTAGGCAAACTGAGAGTTGTTCTAAGTCTTCTCGGTTGCACCTTCCTGCCCTTCGGACAAGAAGTCTCCCTCTTCAAAGAGCTCAGTCACTTTCTGTTTAGCGATTTCTTTTTCCGGTATTTTCTGTCCCTCGGATTTCCTCATGATAGAAATAATCCACAATCACCGGATGTCCCTGCGTGACCCTACCATAAGGCATTTCATTATCCACAAAGAGACAATCATACTTCTTAGCCATTTTCTCAGCTTTTACTTCAAGCGCTTCAAAGTAGCTGCGGTTATGCTTGTTATAGATCTCATCGTAAAGCGGTACAAGATCAGGATATTTTTCGGCGATATAATCCATGATCGTCTTTTTGAAGTCGCCCCGAAGATTGAGGTTTTCGAGCCAGAACAGATCGCACTGATCCTTTACCCTCTCAAAGATGGCTTCAAAGTCCGTAATCCCGGGGAATACCGGGGATACGAAACAGACTGTACGGATTCCTGCGTCATATACCTGCTTCATAGCGACGATACGCCGCTCAATGCTCGAAGCAGAGTCCATATCGTTCTTGAAATTTTCATCCAGTGTGTTGATCGACCATGAAACGGTCACTCGTCCAAGCTTCTTCAGCAGATCAATATCCCTTACCACAAGATCAGACTTTGTGCATATCAGAATATCTGCGTCACTGCCAATCAACTGCTTCAGAAGTTTTCTGGTATTCCCGAATTGCTCCTCCTGTGGAATGTAGCCATCCGTTACAGAACCGATGACCACCCGCTGTCCGGCATATTTCTTCGAGTTTTTTTAATTTCCGGCCAATGCTTCACATCAAGGAAAGTGCCCCATTCCTCCGTGTGTCCAGTAAAGCGCTTCATAAAAGAAGCATAGCAATACTTGCAGGCATGTGTACAGCCCACATAGGGATTGACCGAGTAACCGCCTACCGGCAGACCGGACTTGGTCATAATGTTTTTTGTTTCTACCTCGTCAATGAGGATTCCATCGATTACTTCTGCCATCTTTTCTGTACCTCCAACACTTTATTGAATTCTTCCGGCATTTCCTGAATCATATTTTCATCCCCTATGATATGGACAAGGTCTTCCTTCATAAACACCGGAACACCGAGCTTATGTGCCTGGTCCGTTAGAGACCATGCCCATTCCGGCTCCGTATGAATCTTCCTGCTCTGAGCTCCGGTCATGGTGCCGACAACGATCCAATTGATTCCGGAAAGGTCAACTATGCCGGGATCGTCGAATAACGGTTCAAAGGTAACATGGTAGTGTTTTGCTCTGACATTTTCCCGAAGCACATCAATACGCCACAATTCTGCTTTCCTCGTCACCGTAACGCCAAACCATGCGTTTTCCAGATCTGTATCAAACTCCAGCAAATCAGGTCTCTTGGTAAGGAGCAGGAACTGATGCTGTGGATTTTCACGGATCTTTGCAAATACCTCTTCTCTCCATTCCGGCTTCCATCCGGATAGATCGCTCATGCCGGTAAGAAGAAAGTTCTGCGGACGTTTCTTTTCCATCATCTTGAGCTTACCCGGAAAGAATTCAGGGTCAGCGAAGTCATCAATCATATGCCAGCGTTTCACATTGTTGCGGGCATAGCAATATGCACACCCCACTGTACAGCCGATGACAATATTCATGTTTTGAATCTGATCTTTGATACAAATACTCATAACTTCTACCACTCCTCAAGATTCTTTCTGATACGGTCGAGGCATACCTCAAACTGAGTGATTTCTTCCTCTGAAAAACCTTTGTAGTAAATACTGCCCATCTCATCAGATACAGAATTGTACTCGTCCTTTAAGGAATGTGCTTTCTCAGTCAGAAACAATAGTGTTTTCCTTTTGTCCGTTTCAGACGGAACGCGTCTTATCAGCCCTTGATTTTCCATTCTTTCCAGCATCGTAGTAAGAGAAGTTATCGCTAATCCACATTTAATCGAGAGTGACCCAATCGGGATTCCATCCTCCTGCCACAGCACATAAAGAATACGCCCCTGGGCTCCATTGAACGCATCAATATTCTTTTCGCTGAGAATCTTCTCAAAAATCCGGTCTCCAAGTTGTTTTATTTTGGTGATAAGAAATCCACCATTTGTTTTCATGTAAAAGCTCCTATATAGTATTTTATTTTAAATAATACTATATAGGAGCTTTGTTGTCAACAGTTTGTATGTCTAAATAGAGATAAATTCCTGTTCAGTTAATATTATGCAACCCAAGGCTTTTGAAAAGATTCCAAATAAAGATGAAACAATTCTACATTCAGATCAAGGTTGGCAATATCAAATGAAGATATACCACATTTTAACGTTGAAATTTGAATGTGTTCAGAAGTCTTTATCAACACTTTTTGTCCTATAGCCCACAAAAAAATTAGAGGAGGTTAACCCTCCTCTTTTGCTTTTATGAACTTATTAGTGTCTTAGTTCAAAACCTCGTAGTCTGCGAAGTCTACACCAATCATCTCTTCCTTCTCTGCGCTTAGGCTTACAACGAAGTCCATACCGTAGTCCTTAGAGATGTTCTTTAGTCTTGTCAAGAACTCTGGTAGATCTCCAAGTGAGAAATCAGCATGCTTGAGTATGCTGTCTATGTAAATAGTCTTGATATCGTGATCAGAACTTATGATTCCATATAAAAAGCCGATGTATTCGTCGCTATTTGTTACATGCTCATAATCCTCCATGCAAACGATTCTGATCTTATACTTAAGGTCATACATCAGACGGGCATTCTTGTTGATAAAAATGATGTTGCCATCACTCTTTTCAGCTTCAGTATTTGCAAGTTCAATCATCATTTTGGTCTTTCCTGTTCCCTTGTGACCAATCAATAGTTTAACCATAATGCAGTCCTCCTATCATTTTATTATCGCTATTATACACTAAGTATCATAAGTATTCAACGACAATTTTGTAAAAACAATTTTGTAAATTTAATAATATTTTTTTCAGATAATCAAAGATAGTCATTATGTTTTGATATGCTGCCTATAAACATTTGGTTTTACTTACTTATAACTTGCTCAAAAATCTTAAAGCGGATTTTCTGCCCTTTTCAATTTTGGCTTCATCAACATCATCTACTGCAGATGAGCTCACCCACTTTTTACCATATAGTGTCTGCACTGATTCCAAGATAAGTCCGCAGGCCTGTATATCCTTTTCCTCTGATAAGACCTTTTGCAAATGCATCCTTTGATGCTTCGCATACTTCTTCCTTTGAAACTCCATGAAATGACATCTGCATGAGACTTGAAGCCGACCAAACCCTGCAAAGCGCATCATCATCGCTGAGCATCTGTCTAGTCAGAAAGCTTATTTCATTTGATGTGCCAACCCAGCCAAGAGCTATGATTAGTTTTCTTCTTAGAATTTCATCGCAAGTTTTGATGTCAGATATAAGAATAGGAATCAGTCTTTCGCAAAATCCTGTATAAAATTCCCTATGTCTTGATTTTGATAGAATCTCAGCTATCAAGTATTCTGTTAACACTTTGATAACTTCATCGTCGGCTTCAGAAATCTTTTTAAATAAAAATTCAAGTCCATCAGGTCCGTGCCTATCAAAGCTATTTTCTAGGTAAAGCCTTCTTCCTGACTTCCATGAATCACAAATCAGCTTGTAGTGGTAGTCTATATCATCGCTTGCACCGAGTTCTGCTATAAACCTAATTCTATCTCCATCTGGAAAATCTTTTTCAGCTAATTCCTTATATGCTTTTTCTAAGACTTCTCTTACATCACTCATTATTAAGCCTCAGCTGTCCGCAAGCAGCATCTATATCATCACCTAGTTCTCGCCTTATGGTCGCAGGGATTCCTGCCTCTTCCAAAGCCTTTTGAAACTCAAAGGCCTTGCTCTTGCTAACTGTGACAAAACCGCTATCCTTGACCTCGTTAAGAGGAATTAGGTTGACATGACAGAGTTTTCCCTTTAGCAGCCCAGCAAGTCTCTTTGCGCTCTGCACGCTGTCATTTACCCCACTTACAAGAGTATACTCGTAGGTTATTCTGCGCTTTGTCTTCTTAGTGTACTCATCACAAGCTGAAAGCACTTCTTTGATATCATATCTATTATTTATTGGCATTATGGCACTTCTATCTTCATCGCTAGATGCGTGAAGCGAAATTGCAAGATTAACCTGATTAAAGTCTTCTGCAAACCTTAAAATCATAGGAACTATACCACATGTTGAAACAGTTATATTTCTCATGCCTATGCCTAGCCCTTTGGCTCATTGACTATCCTGAGAAACTTTGATAGGTTCTCATAGTTATCAAATGGCTCTCCACTACCCATAACGACGATATGACCGATTTTCTCACCGGAATCCTCCTGAGCAGCCATGATCTGTGAAATCATCTCACCAGCTGTTAAATTTCTTGCTAGTCCCTTAATCGTGGACGCACAAAATCTACAGCCCATGCGGCAGCCCGCCTGTGATGAGATGCAAATTGAGTTTCCGAACTTATATTTCATGAAAACGCATTCTATGGTGTTTCCATCTGAAAGCTCAAGCAGGTACTTGCGTGTGCCGTCAAGCTTTGATTTTTGGACAGTTCGTATATTTAGATTTTCGATGTATGCCTTGTCTTCGAGTTCATAGCGCAAAGCTTCCGGAAGATTATTCATCTCCCGAAAGCTTTTTTTGCCCTTATATATCCAGTCAAATATCTGCGCGCCTCTAAATGCAGGCACGCGGATACTGCTGGCGAAGTCCTTCAGCTCATTTAAGGTCATACTCCTCAAATCAACTCGTTCAGACATTCTATTTCCTCACTACGCAGATTCCTGTCTTGTGACCGTTGATGTCAAAGCTCTCATCTGCCTTTGCAAATTCAACTGTATCTGCTAGAGTTTCGTCCTTGATGTAGTCAGCAAACTCCTTAACAGCCTCGCAAACCTCTTCATCTGCTTCAAGAACAATATCGATTCTATCCATCATCTCAAAGTCGTTCTGCTTACGTAGCTGCTGTACCTTTTGATACAACTTCTCTTGCAAGTCCTTCCTTAACTAGCTCTGGTGTTAGAACTGTGTCAAGGATTGTAAATACGTTGTTTTCCATAGCTACTGCAAATCCATCCTTAGCGCTGATTCTTACATCAACAAAATCCTTAGAAACATTTACAGTTTCACCAGCTACAGTCATTTCAATTTCGCCCTTTGCTTCTAGCTCAGCCACAAACTCAGCGGCGTCTAGCTTTGCTAGCTCGTCTCCAAACTGCTTGATGTTCTTTCCTAGAACTGGTCCAGCAAAGCTTGAAGTTGAGGCTTTAGTGATAGGTTCATGTACTCACCTAGTTCATCTGCAAATACAACGTTTTTGACGTTAAGCTCTTCCATTACTAGGTCTGTAAGGTCAGCAACAAGTGGCTTGTACTTGCCATCAACAAGGATCTCGTTAAGTGGCTGTCTAACCTTGATTCTCTCCTTCTCACGAGCACCACGGCCTAGAGTTACAAAGCTTCTTACTAGCTCCATACGCTCCTCAACTTTGTTGTCTATGAGAGCTTCATTGCATTCAGGTAGGGTATGCTGTATGAACAGTCTCCTCTCCTGTTAGCTTTGTATAGATTTCGTCTGAGATGAATGGTGCAAATGGTGCAATCAAAAGTGATACGCCAACCAATACCTCAAAGCTTGTTGCATATACGCTCATCTTATCTTCAGTCATCTCGCTTCCGTAGAATCTTCTTCTAGCACGTCTGATGTACCAGTTTGAGAAGTCCTCGCTGACAAAGTCAGTTAGCGCTCTTACTGTCTTCATGTGGTCATAGCTATCCATATGCTCTCTAACTTCTTTTACAAGCTTGTTATATCTTGAGAGTATCCATCTGTCTAGCTCAGGTCTCTTCTCGTATGCAAGCTCTAGGTTTGCAACATCAAGATCATCCTGATTTGAATATAGTACAAAGAAGTTATATACGTTTCTAAGTGTTCCAAAGAACTTGCTTACAACGTCCTTAAGTCCATCTTCGTCAAACTTTGTTGGTGTCCAAGCAGGTGATACTGAGAGTAAGTACCATCTTGTCGCATCTGCTCCGTACTGATCAAAGAGTTCAAATGGCGAAACTGTATTTCCCTTTGACTTACTCATCTTCTTGCCATTCTTATCGAGTATGAGGTCGTTAACTAGAACATTCTTATATGGTGACTTACCCATGATGAATGTTGAGATTGCCATCAGTGAATAGAACCATCCTCTTGTCTGGTCGATTCCTTCGCAGATGAAGTCAGCTGGGAAAAGCTTCTCTTCGAAGTGCTCCTTGTTCTCAAACGGATAGTGCCACTGTGCAAATGGCATCGCTCCTGAGTCGAACCAGCAGTCCATAACTTCTACTATTCTTGTCATTTCCTTTCCGCAGTGCGGGCACTTTAGATGTACATCATCAACATACGGACGGTGTAGCTCTATGCTCTCATCGATATTTTCTACAGCCTTCTCAACTAGCTCTGCACGGCTTCCTACACACTCAAGGTGACCGCAGTCGCACTTCCAGATTGGAATTGGTGTTCCCCAATATCTTGATCTTGAGATTGCCCAGTCCTTAACATCTGCAAGCCAGTTTCCGAATCTCTTCTCACCTACGAAAGGTGGATACCAGTTTACTGTATTGTTATTAGCAACAAGCTGATCTTTAAGTTCGCTCATCTTGATGTACCAACTCTGTCTAGCATAGTAAACTAGAGGTGTTCCGCATCTCCAGCAGTGTGGATAGTTATGCTCTATCTTCTGCTTTGAGAATACCTTATCATCTAGGTACTTGATGATTTCTACATCAAGACCATCCTCCATGATGAAGTGACCCTTCCATGGAGTCTCTGTATAGCAACCCTGCTCGTCGACTGGCTGAAGGAATGCAGCGCCATACTTCTTACCGCACTGGTAGTCGTCTTCACCAAATGCAGGAGCTGTATGTACGATACCTGTACCATCCTCGATAGATACATAGTCCATGCATGTAACAAAAAAGGCCTTTTCGTTTTCCTTAACTTGGCAGAATGGCATGAGCTGCTCGTACTCCATGTACTCAAGATCCTTACCCTTCATACGCTCAACTACCTCGTAGTTACCCTCGCCTAAAACTCTATCTGCAAGAGCCTCAACTAGGTAGAAGTAGTTACCCTCGTCCTTGCCGTTTAGCATCTTAACCTTGACATAATCAAAGTCAGGACCAACTGTAAGCATTGTGTTTGCTGCAAGTGTCCAAGCTGTTGTTGTCCAAGCTAGGAAGTACTCATTATCAGCACCCTTCTTCTTGAACTTAACGATTAGTGTATTTACCTTTACTTCCTTATATCCCTGAGCTACTTCATGTGAAGCAAGTCCAGTTCCGCATCTTGGGCAGTATGGGAGGATCTTGTGTCCTTCGTAAATGAGACCCTTATCAAAGAACTTCTTTAGAATCCACCATCCGCTCTCTATATAGTCGTTGTTAAGTGTGATATATGGATCATCAAGGTCAACTAGATATGCCATTCTCTCTGTCATCTCTCTCCACTTATCTGTGTATGTGAAAACAGACTCACGGCACTTTTCATTAAACTCCTTGATTCCGTACTTTTCTATATCCTGCTTACCATTCATGTTGAGCTGCTTCTCAACTTCGATTTCTACAGGAAGACCGTGTGTATCCCAACCAGCCTTACGATTAACCTGGTAACCCTTCATTGTCCAGTATCTACATATGGAATCCTTAAGTGTTCTTGCCATTACGTGGTGAATTCCTGGCATTCCGTTAGCCGTTGGAGGTCCCTCGTAAAATACATACTTTGGTTTCCCCTCGCGTGCTGTTACGCACTTCTTTAGTAAATCCTCTCTTTTCCACTTCTCAACCTGTTCCTGCTGAACCTCAGCTACAGGCTGTTCAGATAATCTCTCAAACATACTTCTCTCCTTCAAAAAATTAATCCCTATACAGAAAAACTGCATAGGGACGATTATTAAACCGCGGTACCACCCTAGTTGCTTACCTCTGACAAGGTGCCTCTCATTAAAGTGTCAGGCTCCAGAGTGATATTCGAATTTAGGTTCACCGCAAATCTCTCAGCAATTGATCTACTCTCTGTAAGGGTCTTAGCCTAAACCTACTTTGTCTCCTTCATAGCCTAAATATTAAGCTTTGGCCGAGCTCAAACTCGACTATATGCTATATTAACATCTCGCAGATAAGATTTCAAGTTATTTTTTTGTAAAAAACTAAGATATTATAAAAAAATATTTGTATGCTTTATATAAAGCTTATAAGCAAAGCAAAAGCCCTGATAATCACAGGGCTTAAATACTTATTTATTTTGCTCTCTCTAGGTTGATACGATTCTGCTTGTCAATTTCGTAAACTCTTACCTTTACTTCATCTCCAACATTCATAACATCCTCAACCTTCTCTACGCGGTGGTCTGCCATCTTTGAGATGTGCAACAGACCTTCCTTACCAGGAAGAATCTCTATGAAAGCACCAAAGCTCATAATCTTTGTTACCTTACCCTCATATGTCTGACCAACTTCTGCGTCCTTAGTTAGAAGCTCAATCTCGCGCTTAGCAGCCTCTGCTCCAGCCATGTCTGAGCTATAGATGCTGATAAGTCCTGATGCATCTTCTGCGATGTCAATCTTAACACCAGTCTCATCGATGATTCTGTTGATTGTCTTTCCACCAGGTCCGATAACTATTCTAATCTTATCAGGATCAATCATCATATTGATGCTTCTTGGAGCGTACTTAGACATCTCCTTGCGTGGCTCAGGAATTTCCTCAAGCATTACATCTAGGATGTGAGCTCTACCTTCCTTAGCCTGTGCAAGAGCCTTCTCTAGGATTTCTCTTGAAAGACCGTGAATCTTGATATCCATCTGGATAGCTGTTACACCGACTTCTGTACCTGTAACCTTAAAGTCCATATCTCCAAGGAAGTCTTCCATTCCCTGAATATCACTTAGGACAGCGATTTTCTGGCTTCCGTCTTCTTCTGTTCTTGAGATAAGTCCCATAGCGATACCTGAAACTGGTCTCTTAATTGGAACACCAGCATCCATAAGAGCAAGTGTTGATCCGCAAGTTGAACCCATTGAACTTGAACCGTTTGATGAAAGTACATCTGAAACAACTCTTAGTGCATATGGGAACTCTTCAACCGGTGGAATTACTGGAAGAAGCGCTCTCTCAGCAAGTGCTCCGTGTCCAATCTCTCTTCTGCCTGGGCTTCTTGGTGACTTAGCTTCACCTGTACAGTAGCCTGGGAAATTATAGTGGTGCATATATCTCTTCTCTGTCTGCTCTGTGATACCATCGATCATCTGAGCTTCGCTAGAAGGTGCAAGTGTGCATGTTGACATTACCTGAGTCTGACCTCTTGTGAAAAGTCCGCTTCCGTGTACTCTTGGAAGAAGTCCTGTCTCACACCATACAGGTCTTATCTCCGTAGTCTTACGATTGTCAGGTCTAATACCTTCATCAAGAATCATATTTCTTACGGATTCCTTAGTTATGTTGTAAAGAACAGCTGCGATATCCTTCTCATTGTCAGGATAGATTTCAGCAAAGTGTTTCTTTGTCTCTACTTCTACAGCATCCATGTTATCTAGACGCTCAGCTTATCAAATGTGTGAATAGCCTCCTGCATTCTGCCTGTAGCATACGCTCTTACTGCAGCATCTATATCTTCTGGAATCTGCTTTAGTACGAGTTCCTTCTTAGGCTTACCAACCTCTGCTACGATCTCATCAATAAACTCAACGAGTTTCTTGATTTCTTCGTGTCCGAAGAAGATAGCATCTAGCATTACTTCTTCTGAAACTTCGTCAGCTCCGGCTTCTACCATCATGATAGCATCCTTAGTTCCAGCAACTGTTAGGTTGATATCTGACTGCTCTCTCTGCTCAAGTGTAGGGTTGATGATGAATCTTCCGTCAACTCTGCCGACTCTTACTGCAGCGATTGGTCCTTCCCATGGAATGTCAGATGTAGCGATAGCAACCGATGCACCTACCATAGCCATGATATCAGTCTCGCAGTCAAGGTCAACTGACATTACAGTTGCAACAACTACTACGTCGTTGTGGTATCCCTTAGGGAAAAGCGGACGAAGAGGTCTATCCATAAGTCTTGAGCTTAGGATTGCCTTCTCGCTAGGTCTTCCCTCTCTTCTGATAAATCCTCCAGGAATCTTACCTGAAGCATACATCTTCTCTTCGTAGTCGCATGAAAGAGGGAAAAAGTCTATATCCTCTCTTGGTTCCTTAGAAGCGCAGACTGTAACGCTGACAACGGACTCACCGTACTTAACCATAACCTGGCCGTTTGCCTGCTCACAAATCTTTCCGAGTTCAAACTCTAAAAGTCTTCCTCCAACTGCGGTCTTAAATGTTCTGTAATCTGTAAATCTTGCCATTAATAAACAACTCCTTCCTGTTTATCCTATTCCAAGGCAATAACTTCTGGCATCTCAGTCACTTTATCTGATTTGCCTAAAAAAAGCGAGGTCTTAGACCTCGCTAACATACTTAGTATAACTACTTTCTCAAGCCTAGACGAGCAATAAGATTTCTATATCTTTCTATATCTACGTTCTTGAGGTAGTTAAGAAGGTTTCTTCTCTGGCCGACCATCTTAAGTAGTCCGCGTCTTGAGTGGTGGTCCTTCTTATGAACCTTAAGGTGCTCGTTCAAATCGTTGATTCTTGCTGTTAGTACAGCTACCTGTACTTCTGGAGAACCTGTGTCTCCTTCTTTAGTTGCATATTCGCTGATAATTGCAGCTTTCTGATCTTTAGTTATCATGTTTTTCTCCTTTTTATTAAATACGCTTTTGTCGAGAATGCGTTGGAGTGTCGCAAAACCAAACAAAAGTAAATTACTAAACAATGTTATCACGTTATGCGTTAAATTGCAAGTGATTTATTTAGCCCTAGCTCATTAGCTGTAATAGCGGAAAACTCCCTTAACCTTACCGAGAATCTTAACATCTCTAACGATTATTGGACTCATGTCATCGTTCTCAGGCTGAAGTCTAATGTGATCCTTCTCCTTGTAGAAAGTCTTGACTGTAGCCTCGCTCTCAAAACCGTCTACCATTGCAACGACTATCTCGCCATTGCGAGCAGTCTGTCTCTGCTCAACCAAAATAAGGTCGCCATCAAAGATACCAGCATTGATCATGCTCTCACCCTTAACCTTAAGCATGAAGTTGTTACCAGATACATATCTAGCTGGAACTGGGAAGCAGTCATCTACATGTTGCTCTGCAGTTATAGGTGTACCTGCAGCTATAGTTCCAACAACTGGTACATTGATTATCTCTTCGTTGACTGGCTCTAGCTCTGGCTCATTGACAGGCTTATGTGTTTCTCTACCCACTATTACAAGAGTTCTAGGCTTAGCCGGGTCCTTCTTAACATAACCCTGCTGCGCGAGACTCTCAAGATCGTTATGCACGGTTGATGTAGACTTAATATCTAGGGCTGCGCCTATCTCTCTAACTGTAGGTGCATATCCTTTCTCATCGAATTCCTTGCGCATAAAGTCAAGGATTCTCATCTGCCTTGCCTTTGCTTTTTCCTTTGCTTTGGACATATCAAACTCTCCTTTTTATCTATCCAATTGATAATATCATATTTCAAACAAAAAGTAAACATTAGTTCTTTATTTTCGATAAACAAATATTTATTCTTTTTCTGTTCATTTTCATGCTCACGCGATTTTTCACATAAATATTGACAGAATTATGATATAATGTAGGAGCTATTTTTTTGATAGAGAGGAGAAATTCATGCTAAGACGCAATACTTCTAATGTATTAACAAAGAAAGTAAATTCAACCCGAAGCATACTTATAATTCTATCTATATTCATTTTATTATTCACAAGTATTCCATCCCCTAAGCTATGCCAAGAGCGCTGAAACACTACCGCTCAGCAAAGAAACTGTCGACGGAAGCCCTGCAACAGGTAGTTCATTGGCTGTGGCAAATAGCAAGGGATATTCAATAGACCAAAGATATTCACCAGCTGGTACGATAATAACTGAAATCAAAACTGGACAAATTCTATGGGACGAAAACAGTACGGTAGAATGGACCCCAGCGAGCATGTCCAAGCTCATGACAATAGCGCTAACCTACGACGCAATTAAAGAAGGAAAGCTATCTATTGACACAGTTGTTCCAGTTAAGGAAAGACATGCAAGAGTTTCTGCAAATTCAAATCTCAGCAATAACAAGATGCAGATAGGAGCCTCATACACTGTCGGTGAGTTAATGGAGCTAATTGCAGTTCCCTCTTCAGCGGCAGCAACCTACATGCTTATGGATCTTCTAGCGCCAGATATTGATACCTTTGTTACAATGATGAATAACAAGGCTAAAGAACTTGGTATGGTCAATACCAAATATGTCAATCCTATCGGCGTCCTAAATGTTCTCCTAGGTAAAGAGGGCCCTTCAGGAGACCCTTATGCTGATAACTATACTACAGCAAAAGACTACGCATGTCTTTGCACCTATCTTGTCACAAATTATCCTGATCTTTTGAATCATACGATAAACGCAAATCTCGTATCAAAGCCCGGAACACCTTACGAGGAGCACTTCGAAGGCCATAACTACTCTCTTCCTGGAGAAAAATATGCATTTCCTGGTGCAGATGGCATCAAAACTGGCTCTGCCAGAAAGGGATATAACTACAGCCTCACGGCAAAGCATGGAAATACGAGAATGATAGAGATTGTCCTAGGAGTAAGCGTTTGGGGCGATAGCTCTGCAGAATCCATGAGACACCTAATCGGTAACTCAATACTTGAAGATGCCTTTGCTAAATATGAATATCGTAAGGTTTTATCTGCGGGTAAATATTCAGTCAAAGGCAAGATAATAGAAGTAAAAGAAGACTTCTACGACTGCGTTCCAAAGGTCTATAAACCGAAGTTCATCTGCGACTTTAAGAATAAGAAGTTAAAGCTCAATATTTCAAATAGACAGTATCTCAATGGCTTTGCCGAGCCTAGTGCAAGCTTTGACCTTGTAAAAGCCTCATCAGAAAATAGCGCAAAAGCTAAAGGAAACGGAAAGTCAAAGCCTCTAAGTATCACATCTACTTTGATATCTATATTTGTTATCAGCCTCGTAGCTGCTATATTGGTACTAATATACACCTTAAGAAGAAACAAAAGAGCGGGCTATAGGACAAAAAGTGTTGATGACTAATCCCAATAAACCGGATAGTTACTTGAATGATGTAGCTCGCTCCATACAACTGCATCTCCCCACATAGGGATAGTATTTTCTAGTTGTTTCTTAGCAGTCATCTTCTTGTAAATATCATCTATGCTCTTGTTTGTAGGCATTGTTTTTAATATTTTAGAAGCAGAAAGCGGTTTTGGTGAGTGCATATAGCACCACCAAAAGACCGCTTTAATTCTTCTCTCAACAGACAAACCTCTATGGTTATGTAGCATCTCCCTAAGACAAGCATTTACGCCACCTTCTATTCGATTGTTTGTCGATGGTATCTTAAACTCAGCTCTTAATTCTTTATCAAGATATGTGAATAGAGTATTATCATTAAGCAGTCTTATTATTGATTTTTCAGCCTTTATCAGTCTTTCATGCTTAGGTCTTGATTTGCCATTTTTCATCATATGTTACTTCGCTTAAAAAACGCTTATGCTTCACAATCCAAGCTGTAAAACGATCAACCCATATCTTTGAATCTTCAATACTTTTTACCTCAAACAGATCCCTAGCTAATGCATAAAGCTCTAGACCTGCTAAAGTATTGGGTCTACTCGTCGTATATCTTTTAACCTGTGAAAAACACATGAAATACACATCTTTGATGCTTTTGCCTTAGGCCACTTTCTCTTAAGGGCTTTTTCTAAACCCCGTTCCACCATCTGATACAACCACTTTAGGTTCTGCTATACGGCTCATTAGAGCCTCCCAGGCTCCTGAATGCTCATACCTGCATAGATACCACCCTAACACATAATCTTTGTCACAGCATATCAAAATACACGATTTACGTGATAGATATATTCCATCTAAATACAGTACATCTTTTGATTCCTCAATCTTTGGTGACATAACCCATATATCCCAAAACTTGGAGGTTTTTCTTCTAAAAGTTCTTCCGCCTCCTGACATATTACTTTGTACTTCTTTACTGAATAACCAAGCTAGGAACTGCTGAAGCTGTTTAGTATCATTGTCTATCTTTGGTGTAAATACATTTTTGCATGACTTACATAGCCATCTTTGGTTTCCCGATTTTAGTTTGCCATTTTTGACACATTTAGATCCACAAATGGGACAATTAACCTGCTTCATAATATATTCCTCCAAGAACATTAATTCTAAGGAAGATATACCACGTTTTAACGTTGAAATTTGAATAGATTAGAAACTTTTCATCAACACTTTTTGTCCACCCTTAATCTTCTTTCAAAAAAGATTAAATCGCCACAGACATTGAATTATCAATGTGTATGGCGATTTTTATCAACACTTTTTGTCCTATAGCCCAAAAGAGCTCATGAAAGCAGACGCAGACATAGGCGCAGATAATAAAAATTCACATAAAAAAGCCTGCATTGAGCAGGCTTTTATAGTTTATGAAATTTTTATAGCTTGAATGTCTGGAACTTCTCTTCTGTTCCGTCGTCCTCACCGAACTCGTAATCGTTACCTGGCAAAATTGCATTTACCAGGATACCAACGATGGCTGCGATAGCAAGTCCTGAAAGTGTGATTGTTACACCTTTGATTGTGAAGCTTGCTCCACCAACTGAGTTAAATCCAAGTGCACAAACGAGTATCAGAGCTGCGATGATTGTGTTTCTTGACTTTGTGAAGTCAACCTGGTTCTCAACTACGTTTCTGATACCGATGGCTGAAATCATTCCGTAAAGGATGAATGAAACTCCTCCGATTGTTGAAGCTGGAATGCTCTCGATTAGGAAGCTCACCTTAGGAATGAATGAAAGTCCTACTGCAAAGACTGCTGCGATTCTGATTACTCTAGGATCGTAGATCTTTGTTAGAGCAAGAACTCCAGTGTTTTCTCCGTATGTTGTGTTTGCAGGACCACCGAATGCTGAAGCTAGGCAAGTTGCAAGTCCATCTCCAAGAAGAGTTCTGTGAAGACCTGGGTCTGCAATGTAGTTTCTCTTTGTTGTAGCACCGATTGCTGTTATATCTCCTATGTGCTCCATCATTGTCGCAAGAGCAATAGGCATGATTGTTAATATAGCTGAAACGTCAAACTTCATTGTCTGGATTGGAGGAAGACCTATCCAAGCTCTTGATGCTGCTGCGCTAAAGTCGATTTCTCCCATGCAAGCTGCTACAGTGTATGATGCTGCCACACCTAGGATGATAGGTATAATCTTGAGCATGCCCTTTCCCCAGATATTGAAGATGATAATTGTTACAACTGCTACTAGCGCAACCACCCAGTTTGTCTTACAGTTAGCAATAGCCGAAGGTGCAAGGATAAGACCGATAGCAATAATGATAGGTCCTGTCACAACTGGAGGGAAGAACTTCATTACGCGCTTAACACCAAAGCCCTTAATCAGAGCTGACATTACTAGGTATACAAGTCCCGCACAGAAAACTCCTCCGCAAGCATATGGAAGCATTTCCTTGTTAGATGCTCCATTTATCATTGGTGCAACAGCTCCGTATCCACCTAGGAAGGCAAATGATGAACCGAGGAATGCAGGAACCTTTCCCTTAGTTAGAAAGTGGAAAAGCAAAGTTCCAAGACCTGCCATGAGAAGTGTTGTGCTTACGCTTAGACCTGTCAAAATAGGAACTAGTATAGTAGCACCAAACATGGCAAATGTGTGCTGCAAACCTAGGATTATCATCTTAGGAACGCCTAGCTGTCTGGCATCGTAAATGCCGTTTTCATTAACATTTTTGTCTGACATATATTTCTCCTTCTTAATAATAAAATAACTTATAGAACACCTATTAACGATTATAGATGTTTACAACGGGCCTTGTTCCCGTCTCATCAAAGTCAATCCTTATTGTCTCAACATGCGATGTAGGAATGTTCTTTCCTACATAGTCGGCTCTTATCGGTAGCTCCCTATGTCCCCTATCTATCAAAACTGCAAGCTGTATGGTGCCTGCCCTTCCAAAATCTGAAAGTGCATCAAAGGCCGCTCTTGCGGTTCTGCCTGTGTACAGCACATCATCTACTAAGACAACGTGCTTGCCGTTAATATCGCAAGGAATCATAGATTCACTAATCCTCGCCTCATCAATCTGATTCGGCTCAATATCATCCCTATGACCACTTATATCTAGTACGCCAGTTGGAATATTGCGCTGCTCTATCGTTTTTAGAAATTCGCTGAGCTGATTTGCAATGGGAACACCACCCTTGGCAATTCCGACAATTACAACATCCTCAGTACCGTTATTTCTCTCAGTAATTTGATGTGCGATTCTGCGAAGCGCTCTCATAATTTCATCTGTTGTCATTAGCTGTGATTTGAATTCCATGCTCTTTCCCTTACTTTGGACACAAAAAAATCTTGTCAAGACATGCTGACAAGATGCGCAAAAATCGTATGATCTATACTACCTTATCGGCATCTCTGTACCGACTTAAAGATGTTCTTTTCACATAGAATAATATAATATCTATGGACTTATGTCAAGCAGATGTATATAATAATTCGTATCTAAAATAAGCTAGAAAAAAGGAGAATCACCATGGATTTAAGCTATGTAAAATCCCTTTCTTTCCCACTCCCAGAGGAGCTTGAGAAACTAAAGGGCGCAGGATATTTTGACGAGTTTAAAGAGAGAGCAAAGTATCACCTTGATAGAGAAAACCTTCCAGAGGAAGTTAAGAAGAGAATCATTTTAGAGATGCACAATGCCGATGTCAAGCTCAGGGAGTACACCCTAACAGAGAGCGAGCTTATCGAGCAGATTGCTGAGTATGCGCCGGGGTTTTCTAGCGAAGATTTCAAGAAGCTTGCCGGAGATACAGACTATATCTTCGTTAATGGTGAGAAGCGCTATGTTGACTTCAGCGTTGCTTCCCTCTTCATCACAAGCGTACTTTTGACAAACTGGCCAGGAAGCACCTACCCTGACGATAAGAGCCCAGAAGTATCTGAATCAAGAGACCACATGAGAATCACAGGCTCAGCAGAGGTAGCTATCGATCTAGAATTTATCGCAGATGTGGATTTTGAGGCAGCAAAGAACAAGAAACTTTCTGTTCACCTACCTTACCCTTCACCTAATGGAATAGGTATGAGCGATATAGAGCTTGTAAGTACATCAAAGGAATGCGAAATCGCACCTGAGAGCGCACTTCAAAGAACAGTTCACTTCAGCGCAGACGGAAATGAAGAGCAAAGCTTTAAGGTAAGATGCAAGGCAAAGATGACTCAGACATATATGAGCTTTGATGATATTGTTTCTGCTGGAGCAAAGGTTACTGAAGCTGAGGAAGCTGAGCTCAAGAAGCAGATTCTAGAGAGCGACCTTTCCGAGAAAGCACCTCACTATGTATTCACGCCTTTCATAAAAGAACTTTCTGCTTTGATAGTTGGTGATGAGACTGATAAGACTGTAATTGCAAAGAAGATTTTCGACTTTATCACTCACAAATATAGATATGCTTATGTTCGCGATTATGCTGCTATTGACTGGCTTCCAGGCTACTTTGCACTGAGAGGCAGAGGCGACTGCGGACTTCAGGCATCGCTTTTGATAACACTTTGCAGATATAATGGCATCCCTGCTAGATGGCAGTCTGGTGTTGTAACTGATGGAGAATGCGGTGGTGCTCACGACTGGGCTGCTGTTTACTTTAGAGGCGTAGGTTTTTAGACCTGTTGATCCATCATTCGGTGGCGGTGCTGTTCGCAGAGGTTCAGAAGAAGATTGTCAGTTCTACTTTGGAAATATCGATCCTTATAGACTTATTTTCAACACTGACATTCAGGAGGAATTCACTGTTCCTAAGAAGTTTTATCGCTATGACCCATACGACAACCAGTATGGAGAAGCAGAAACTGAAGATGCTATGATAAAGAGAAGCGATGTTAAGCTTTTATAGAGTAATCCACTCAAAGACATTCAAATAAGAAATAGCAAAACCCTGTTAATTGGCTTAACAGGGTTTGATTATATTATATCTAGTTTGATTTTATGATTTTTGTCTTAGGGTACTAGGAAGTATAGTGGAACTAAATTAAGTATGAATGTTCCAACAAACAGAGCTAGGTCCTTAAGTTCTATAGCCTTTGATGCTGAAATTGCATTTATTATCTCGCTATAGTAATAGCCTGGGAATATCATCTGTATCTTACTTATAATTGTCATGAAACTTCCTTCAGCTCCAAAGCTTGCAAACGGTATAACAGTCATTGCAGCTAATATTATAAGTGGAAAACTAACTGTATCTATAATCTTAGGCTCGAGTCTAACACCAACTACGAATCCAATCATGCTGAAATAAATCCCCATGATTGTTAACAAGAAGAACTGAATTGCAAGTTCTCCAGTTATTTGAAATTTAAAAAAGGCAACTGCTACTGCAAGCACTACTAGAAAAATCAATGTGTTCAGAACTACCTGCACTATGGTCTGGTCTAATAGATATCTCTTAACGCTGTACTTTGTGAACTTTGATTCAAATGAGAAAAACTCTATGTTAGATGAAATTCTCTTACTGAATGTAGCCATGCTGTTTCCGATAATACCGATGAAAACTGCAATACCAAACATGATGTTTGGAACTATTCCCTTCTGCACATTGTAGATAAAAATATACCATATAACAGGAACAAAGATTGTAAATATTAGAAATCTCTTATTTCTAAGGACTTGCCTTAGCTGTATTTTCATAATCATGATTATGCCTCCTTCTCTACATTTTCTCTATAATACTGCTCTATGGTCTTGCCATCTGCATGAATCTTATCGACTGCATCACTTGCTGCAATTCTGCCATCCTTCAAAATTAAAACCTTTGTAAAGAAATGGTCAATTTGATTGAAATCATGTGTGACAATTACAGATGTAAACTTCTGCTCATCAAGCAGTTTCCAAGAATTATCGACTGACTCTAAATCCATTCCTGTTGTAGGTTCATCTAGGAATATAAGTTTAGGTGAATTTAAGATTGTTAGTAAAAGAGAAAGCCTTCTTTTTTGACCACCTGATAAGCCACCTACATACTGATTTCTATGCTCCCCCAGGTCCACCATAGCAAGTAAGGCGTCATAGTCCACATTATTGAGCTTATTCATCTGTGTTTTTAAGATAATTAAATCTAAAACTGTAAGATCATCAATCAAAATATCACCTTGTGGCATCATGCCAATCTCAGTCTGGAAATCTAGCTTTGTGCTCACACTTCCAGAATTTGCTATGAGTTGTCCGGATATTATCTTAAATAAAGTACTTTTTCCAGCACCATTGTTACCGAGCAAAGCGACTCTGTCACCTTCTTCTACAGAAAAGCTTACCCCCTTCAGAACTTCTTTATCTTTAAAGGATTTCTTTATTTCTTCAACCTTAAACATATATCCCTCCACTTCAAAAATTTTTTTAACTATTTTATTATATACACAGATTTATGATTGTCAACAAAAAGGCAGACTTTGCCTTTGCGAGCCCGCCTTAACAATTTTAATATGCCTTACAAATATTTCTTATTATCTACGCATTTAGCTTGATTAGGAATATGAATCTATCTCCATTCATTTCAATCTTATGCTCGATTCCGTAGTTTATGAGGATGTTTGAAACAACATATAGGCCTATGCCGTTTCCATTCTCCTTGTCTAGGCTAAAACCGATTTCAAAAATTCTATCTAGATTAAGTTCGCCTAGATTTTCTCCAGTGTTTTCTACATAGAGCCAGCCATCTTTCACACCAATATTTATCTTACCATCATTTATATTGTACTTTGTTGCATTGCTCATAAGGTTTGATAAAACTATCTTTAGCGCCGTTCTGCCTATGTATAGCTTTTCATCACCGAGCTTTATATCAAGATGCAAGTTCTTTTTTTCTATTTGCGCCAAATACTTCTTCTCTACATCAGAAATCATATCCTTTAGGACTAAGATTTCTTCATCATTTCTTAGCTGGTCGTAGCTAGAAATAGAGAGGGTCTGAGATATGCTGTGATTTAGCTCATCTACCATGTTTATGCACTCGCCTATGTAGAAATCCTTGTCCTTGTACTTGCCTATATTGTACTTCATGTTTTCGAGAACTATCTTAAGTGAAGCGAGCGGCGTCTTTAGCTCGTGAGAACGTCCCCTAAAGAAATCGTACCTCAATTTGCTCAGTCTAGTTATCTCTTCATTCTTCTCTTCTAGGTCATCTATGAGTCCTAGCAAGGTTTCGTAGAGCATATTTAGCTGCTTTTTGAGGTGGCCAATTTCATCCTCGCTTTTTATTTCTAGGCGTGCATCTCTATCTAGATTTGCCATCCTCTCTGAGACTGCTACAATTTCGTTTACATTCTTACTTATGGATCTGGCAAAAATATATGAAACTATCATTGAAAAAAGCACCGATACTAAAATTGAATAAGGAAGAAAGCTTAATGTGAGGTGTTTTGCATCTTCCTGCATGTTCTCAGATGAAACAAACTGTAGGGTTATTTTTTTGCCATCCTTAAGCTTAATATCTCTTTCCTCTAAATAACAGAGTTCTCATCGCTATAATAATCTACATCTATATCTTCCTCTACTTTGACACTGTTATCGCTCTTCATGCCTTTGATATAAGCCTTAATCTCACTGTTATTTGAGTAAAATTCAAGTGCCTGCATGACAAATTTAAGGTCCTTTCCGTTCATGCTAAGAGCAATTTCGTCTGCCTTAATATCAACCTCGTGCTTACGGGTTTCTAGATATGACTTTGGAAAAATCAAATACACCGACAGATGAATCACGATTATCAGTATATTGATGATGATAAATATCTGCAAAAAATATTTTTGGGGAGTATCTTTAATTTTCTCATTTTCTCTCTAATTTATATCCTACATTTCTAATTGTAACTATGCAGTCTAACTCGAGCTTCTTTCTGAGTTCCTTGACATATACGTCGATGACTCTATCAAAAGGAATTTCATCTGACTCCTTCCAAACATTATCGATAATCTGCATTCTCGTCAGAGCCTGACCCTCGTTATTGAGAAGAAACTTAAGGATTTCGAGTTCCTTTGCCTTGATATCGACTGGCTCACCATTTAGTTTGGCCGTATAGCCTATGAAGTCAACCTCAGCATTTCCGTATTTGAAGCTTTCTGACTGAGACGAGTACCTTTTTGATCATAGACTCTAGCCTCGCTTTTAGCACAGGAAGAGAACAAGGCTTTTCCATGTATCCATCAGCTAGATTTGAAAAGGCATCTATCACGTATTCCTCATCGCCGAAGGCAGTGAGCATCAAAACGGGAACCATGCTCCTAGTTCTTATCTCTCTGAGAACCTCAAGTCCGCTCATAAAAGGAATCTGTATATCTAAAACTACAAGCCCAATATCGTTCTTATCAAAGCGCTCAAGAGCCATTTTGCCATCCTCTGCCTGAACCATCTCATAGCCAAACTCAGACATGTATTCACAGATGCCTTCCCTTATCATCTTGTCATCTTCAACAACCAGTATTTTCATACTATTACCTCATTGTCACAAATTCATATATTTAGATTATAATACAAAATGACGAACATCGATAGAATAAACATCGGCATTCGTCATTTTTGTTCCTTACTTAATGTCTGTTAGCAAATCCTTCGGCTTTTTCCTTAGGATATTAAATGAAGATATCAAAAGTGAAATTGCTAGAATAACCACCATGAATATAACAACATGGATGAAGATTTTCATGCCTACCTCTATGTCTAGGCTAGTGAGCGTCTTATTAAATCCATCTACTTCGGCACCGCCACCAAGCTGTGTTCCAGATGATTCTCCTGCAAGCCTCTTTGATACATCTCCGGTAACCTTCTTGAGAATTCTGTTTCCCATCTCCTTGCCTAGGTATGATGCTTCAAAATATGAGCAGGCAAATGCCGGAATCGAGATAAATACTAGCTCAGAAGCAAACTGAAGGAAAATTTTGCCCTTTGATATACCTATTGAAAGCAATACTGCAATCTCTTTTTTTCTCGCATTTATCCATAGGAATAGAAGAAGCGAAACTACAAGTCCTGCAAATATCAAAGCGCCGGCAAACAGCTTATTAGCAAGTCCATATACACCTGAAATCGACTCCTGAAGCGCTGGATAGTTAGATGAACTCTTGACTAGAGTGAAATAGCTCCAGTCAATATCTAGCTCCTGAACCTTTTCCATGACCTTATCTAAGTCCTTATCTCCCTTTACAAAGAATGTTGCATCCATGTAAACTGCTGTATCCTCAGTGTTTCCATAGACCTTAGCTGCTGTGTGAAGAGCTGATACTATATTGTTCTCATAAAGCTCCTGCGCTGCGCTTACGCCTCCATTGTTGTGTCCATCAAAGAGTCCCTTAATTTCAACCTCTACAGTCTCATTAGCTTTTTTTTTCATTATCTGCATCAAAGAGATTTGATTTAAGCTTTATCTTATCTCCCACCTTGAGATTATTCTTAGCAGCAAGGTCCTTGTGCATCAAAATCTTATACTTATCATCCTGAACTAAAGGCTTTCCTTCTACAAGAGTAAATGCACCAGATACGAACTTTGTCTCACGATTTGAATCGTTTACACCAGTTATCATCACCGCGCGTCCAAAGTTCTTTGCTCTTTCAGGAGAGGAATTTGCCTTAGTATCATCTGTTTCTATAAGATCGTAGTCTACTAGGTCTGCTACGCTTCCAATTCTCTTGACGTAGCCATCTATTTCATCCATTTCAGAGATTTTTTTGATATCCTGTCCCCTAACATTTCCGCCACCTCGCGGGGTTCCAGGATTTGTGGATCTATTGATTTCCATACTAAAGCTATTTGTTATGTTCTTAAAAGTTTCGTTTGAAGCCTTATCCGTTGCATCTTTGATAGATAATCCAATCATCGATAGTGTCGACATCGATAGAATTACAAGGAAGATGACAATGGTTCTCAGCGGCTTTCTCCATACGTATGTAAAAGCATTCTTAATCACAGCTAACCTCCAAACTACTTCTCTTAAGCTTCTTATTGCTGATTTCTAGCACAACATCTGCTGCATCTGCAATATCCTTGCTATGAGTAACGACAATAACGCATTTGTTTCTCTCTTTTGCAAGTCTCTTGAAGAGATCAATAATTTCCTTTGAGCTAGCCTGGTCGAGATTTCCCGTAGGTTCATCCGCAAGTATTACTGGCGCTTCAGATACCAAAGCTCTTGCAATGGCAACTCTCTGCTGCTGACCGCCCGATAGCTTAAGAACATTTCTCTTTATTTGGTTTCTGTCTAGACCAAGCTCAAGCAGTATATCTTCGCTCGCGTGCTTATTCACGAGTCTGATATTCTCAAGGGGTGTAAGATACTCAATGAGATTGTAGTTCTGAAATACTAGCGAGATATTATCTCTCCTATGTTTGCTATATCCTTCTTTCTCAATATTTTCACCACGGAATAGGATTTCTCCTCCCTGCGGCGAGTCAAGCCCAGCAAGTAGTGACAAAAATGTCGATTTTCCTGCGCCTGACTTTCCAATAATCGCGTAAAACTCTCCCTCCTCAAAGCCCTGGTTTACTGATGATAAAACCTTTTCCTTTGAGTTTGCATAATTGTAGCTTAAATTTTTTTCGCTTCTAAAATATTCATCATTGCTCCTAACTAACTTTTGATAGAATATCCTTCGGTTTTTTAACCAGTATCGTAGCCGAAGCTGCGACAACAGATATAACGATTATTCCTATCAGTACTGCATAGCACTGTAATAGACTTGTTATATTATCGAGTCCAAATCCCTGCTGGTAAAGTCCTCCCTGAACAAAGGCGCTCTCATCTGTGACAATAGCTCCTAGAAGCTGTGATATCAAAATGCTTCCCGAAAGCAAGGCCACTATCAAAGCAGGAAGCGATATGAACACTAGCTCAAGTATGAACTGGCTCATTATCCTAAACTTGCTAAATCCTATTGAAAGCAATATTCCTATCTCGTAGGTTCTCTCCCTTATCCATAGAATGAGTATCAAAGTGAGAACAACTATGGCGCCAATAACTATCAGAGCCGAAATCAATCTGATTATATGCTTCATGCTCAAAACCGCGCCCGATGCCTGTTCAAAAGCCTTGGAGTCCTTGATTATCTCATATTTTGACCAGTCGATATCAAGAGCTTTGATATCTTCCTTGACCTTGTCTAGCTGCTGTGCATCTTTTACATAAAGCCTTAGGCTTGTTGCAATTTCATCATCCTTTGATAGGCCAAGAGCCCTCTGGCTTCCATAATAATCGGTAAATACCATGTTTTCACTCAGGTCAGATGAAAGTCCTGTATACTGCTCTGTCGTCTTACCGCTGAAGATACCAACTATCTCAAAAGTCTTAGCTTGCGAAGCGTCGCTATACGCCTCGTCCTTAAATATGGATAAGCTTACCTTATCGTGTAGCTTCCAGCTATTCTTCTTTGCTAGCTCTTTGTGTACGAGAATCTTATACTTATCGCCTTCCTTTAGAGCGCGTCCATCTTCAACAAAAAAAGCACCGCTACGAAATAGTAGATTTCTTCTACTTTCCGTAACGGCATGGATGGACACGAGATTATTTAGCTCCTGCGGCAAATCGTCTCGCTGGATTTTTTGCGCACCGTCAAAAACGCTGCCACTTGTCAGCTTTGCAGTGCCTGCATATTCTGCTGTAATTTCTTCGATATTGCTGATAGAATCTAAAGAACTTAGATCCTTTATATGAAATGTTCCCTTAGCATTCTTACTAGCTATGGAAAATAGATGAATTTCGATAATTTATAGATAGATTTTTCTACGGCGCCAATTGATTTTGCGACATAGAAACAGGAATAAAGAGATGACAGCACCAAAGCTATGAGAATAAATGCAATCAAGCTTCTGTTTCTCTTTCGGCTGATATATGCTAAAGCATTCTTAGTCATGATCGCCTCCACTTAGTCGCCGTCCCCACGGTTCTGGTACTGTCTAGATTCCAACCCCTCGGAACCTATAATTCTAGCCTAATCTCCCAAGTAAACATCCCTCTTATCTACCATATTAAGTTGTATTTATGAATTCTTTATGAAATGGTTTAAAAAAATTTATTCTGTTCTCAAAGCCTCCACAGGATTCTTCTTTGCTGCTATTCTCGATGGAATAAATCCAGCTATCAAAGTGAGCACAACGCTAAGTATTATCAAAGAAACAGCTGTGCTAGGGCTAACGCTAGCATTAAATCCACTTATATCTAGTGACTTTGCCACAAGCTTATTAATAGGAACTGTAAGCGCTGTAGCTACAGCAACACCTAGAACGCCCGATGTAAATCCGAGAATTCCAGCTTCTGCATTAAATATTCTCGATACATCCTTCTTTCGGCTTCCTAGAGCGCGCAGAATTCCTATCTCCTTTGTTCTTTCTACAACTGAAACGTATATCAAAATTCCTATCATAACAGATGATACTAGCAGAGAAATAGCAGAAAAAGCAATCAAAATGAATGTTATTGAGTTAATAATATCCCCAAATGCCTTAGTTATCATCTTTGCTGTATCAGTATATGAAATAGCATATCTTTGATAGTCATTGCTATTCTTTCCATATTTATTCTCAAGGTCCTTGTTGAACTTTGATATGGTGTTAATTATATTTTCTCTATCATCAAAGGTCTTAGCATAGAAACTTATGCTCTTAGGCGTGCTATCACCACCAAGCTGCTGCATAATCTCTTGATATCTCTCATCTGTCAGTGAATCTCCGCTTCCACCTATTACACTTTTGCTCTTGCTATTTTCCTGAGCCTTAACTATGTCAGAATTTTTTTCTGAGTTTAGCATAGTATCTAGGAACTTTCTGTTATACCCAATTAGACCATTAAAGGAGTTCTTTGAGCTGTCATTAAGCCTCATAACTGCAGTAATCTCTAGATCCTTACCCTCCTCGTATAGACCATCTGTAATTTCATTTGGAACGAAAACATCACCAAACTGACGGAAGTACTGGTTGTTTGTCAAAACCTTAAATTTCTTGCCTATGAGTTCCTCAGGCTTGATGCTCTTTCTTCCGCTGTAGCCTAGAAGCTCAAGCTGTGTCTCGCTCAGCGTTCCCTCTGCACCGACAAAGAGAATGGCCTCGTTTTCTGCTGGATATTTAAATTTTCCTGTTTTGCTAGCCAGCAAGTCGTAGTCATTTGTTATAGTTTTCTCGTCAGCTGGAAGAACAGCGAAGTTACTTATGGTATTGAAGATTGTCTTTACTTCATTTTCCTGAACAGACTGTATCTTGCCATTTTCGTCCTTAGTCAGAGCCTTTAGCATATATCCTGTACTATACTCTAGACTCTTATAGTACTTGCCCGCATGCTTTTTCATGTATGATATGAAGTCTCCGTCATCTCCCCCTAGAGCATTTTCTGTATATCTATTTAGGTGGAGGCTTCCCATTTCAGCTAGTTTGATTTCCTTGCTTTGATTTACTTTTGGAGGTGCTGTTCTGAGAATCTTCTTTGAGTCTACTGCTGAGATTATGACAGGCATGGTCGCAATTGTATCTTCCTGAGTTGTTTTGATATAACTATTCATTCCAGATGATATAGCCATTACGGTTGCAATGCTTATAATTCCAATGCTTGCTGCAATTGTCGTAAGAACTGTTCTGACCTTCTTTGTGAGCAGGTTCTTGAAGCTAGAATTTATCGCCTGAGCAAAGGACATAGATGTCTTAGGCGAATTGTACTCGCTATCTTCAGTCTCAGTATTTGGCGCTGTATCCTCGATAACAACACCATCTGAAAGGCGAATAATACGGTCGCTGTATTTTTCTGCTATCTCAGGGTTATGAGTAACCATGATTACAAGCTTATCCTTGCTTATATCCTTGATCAAATCCATAATCTGAGCACTTGTACTGCTGTCGAGTGCACCTGTTGGCTCATCTGCAAGTATAATCTTAGGGTCTGTAACAAGGGCACGGGCAATGGCAACCCTCTGCATCTGCCCGCCAGATAGCTGATTAGGCTTCTTATTCATGTGGTCAGCAAGTCCGACCTGCTTCAGTACCTCAGTCGCCTTCTCCTTACTTTCCCTACTTGATATCCCAGAAATCGACATCGCAAGCTTTACATTTTCAAGCACGGAAAGATGGCTAATCAAGTTATAGCTTTGGAAGACAAATCCGATTGTTCCATTTCTATAGCTATCCCAGTCCTTGTCCCTAAAGGATTTTTGTCGATGTGCCGTCGACTATCATATCTCCTTCATCGTAGCCGTCAAGCCCACCTATCAAATTGAGAAGCGTCGTTTTTCCACTACCGCTTGCTCCTAGTATGGAAACAAACTCGTGACCAGCAAATGATATGGAAACATTGTCTAGCGCCTTTTGCGCACCAGCCCCACTGTTATATATCTTTGTTATGTTTTTTAACTCTAGCATATTACCCCCGTATTATCTAGTTCTATTAAGCTATGATATCCTTTTTAACCTTTCTATTGTCTACTCTATATATACCAACTCATGTCGATGAGCAACCATGTGTTCTTTGGATAGGCGACATATCTAGGCTCCATACAGGTCCGAACTTTTTGCTTATACTGCCTTAGACCATTAAAATGAATAGAACCTATTTGTAAAGGCATATATTAGGTAGGCTATTTTTTCATGCATGAAGCTATGCTTTGCTCTTCCTACATTTGATAAAGGTGCCATGCCTAGGTCAAAATTACAAGCTCCCTGCTCCTTAAAATAACTCATAATCTTTATAAAAAGATAGTCCATTATGCCATTTTGCGATTTATTTAAATCATATCTCATCAAATCTATACCAGAAATCGTTTTATTATTTACTACGATAAATGTCACAAAGGCTTGTATTTCCCCATTCTCATCCTTTGCAATAGCAACAGGCGCAAGCTTTATATATTCTTCATCAAAATATCCTAGAGAAAAGCCTTTTTCTTGACGTCCATCTAGCCAACTATCTGATATTTTTCTAAGATTATCCATTAATTTATCATCAAAAGGAGGCTCTACCACCTCAAATGTATAACCTTTGTTCTCTAGTTTGTTAACAGCTGTTCTGAACTTTCTGCCTGCCTTCCCTCTAAAGTGAAACTCTCTAATGGAACATGTGCCATCTCTCCGAATTTCATGAAATCGTATCCGTAATCATGAAGTACGAGCGTTGTTTCTTGATTTACTTCGTAGAAAACTACTGATATATTTGCAAGTTCAGCGTCAGCTAGTATTTTGGATATTGCCTGATCTAGATATCCTGTTTGCGATATTGGATCGGACATTACAACACATTTGTTGTTTTCCATTGCGAATTGAAAAACTGCTCTATCCACTCCATCCTCTTGATACCAATATAGATATTTATCACCTAAAAATGCAAGTGCAGCATTTGGGTTTTTATTATCAATTGTAGCTAGGAAATTTATATACCTTTGCTTATCAAATTCACATCCAAAAACAGCATCATCTCTTCTTATTAGGCGTAAAATCGTGCGATAAACTACAACTATAATAAGAGCCATGATTAAAAGACCTAGCCAATGTGATACAAAGTATTTCGTATGATAAAAGCTTCCTAGGTGATGTGAGTCAATTCGAGCAAGCAAAACAATCGTAGTGATTAATACTATACCTATTGCACCAAAGTCCTTTACTATATCCTCCCATGCATAGATATAGCTTATACGATCAAACTCCCTCCTGTTCCACCAGGTAAGTGCTATCAAAGCCAAAAGAAATATACTACTTGGTATAGAGTAGACCCCTATATTTAGGTAAATCAAAGTTAATACCCCTATTATTGTGGTAATAACTGGCACTATCTTCAAGTTTCGAGCAATCAATCTTGCTACTAGAAAATACACTATGCCTAAAAGTATACATGGGTATTGCCAGATAAACTGCCCCTCTACAGGCTCAAGTTCCTTTAATATTGGTATGTGACTTAATTCCTGTGGAACGATTGCAGATATTATGAGGAATATAGCAAAAAATCCTAAATCCCCAAACTAATATTTTTAATGGATAGAGACTCCAGAACTTTTTAGGGATTCCAAGATATTTTTCATTTATCTTTCCACCCATATTTTTGATAAATAATATCACCCCTACTGCAAATGGACACATATAATAAAACAGTCTGTATACGAATATCCAGCTAAGTGCCTGCACCTTGTCAAGTCCAAGACTAACAAGTCCTGTTACCATTACTAAATCAAAACTTCCTAAACTTCCTGGAATCATTGACATGATGCCAACAGTTATGGAAATCATAAATAATGGGACTAACTCAGAGATTGGTAGTGAATAACCTAAACATCTGCCCGATAATATGAAAAAACTGCTTACACAAATCCAATCTATCGCTGATGATAGAAATAAAGCTATGGCGGTCTTTCCTTTCATTTGCCCAAAGTAAGTCAAGCTCTTTCTATTTGAGATAAAAAGAATGAAAGGTAGGTAAAGTGCTGCTGCAAGTAGTGCAGGCCAGTAGCGATGTATATCTGATGAGCTAGGGAAAACTGTAATCAAAACTAGCGCTATGAGTGACATAAATGAAAAACCACTCATAAAATATGGTATAACGCGAGATATTGCCTGCATGCTTGCATCTGGTTTTTCCTCATCAGCATAAAATGAATATCTTAGTCCAACATCAACCAGTCCTGCAAATCCAATCATATTATTCAGTGTGTTGATTGTCCAACTTGTCTCGATGAGATATGAAAGCCTTGGACTTTGCTTTAGTTCCTTGTTCAGAATATAGTCATAAAGTATCATTGGTGATACAGCAGCAAATCCCAGCACAAATAGGAATAGCACCTTCTCAGGTGCTATAGTTCCTATCGTACTTGTTACTTCATCGATAGAAATGGACCTAAACATCCTAATGATTTCTATGATGACGAGGCTTCCTATTGACATGAACAAGACAAGCTTAATCGGGTTTTTCCATTTTTTTAGAATTCCAATAATCTTATTCATAAATATCCTCTATCCTAATATCATATCAACAATAGGTACAACGATTACAAATAGAATTGTACTAATAGTTACAACATTTGTCGAAAACTCTACATCTCCATCGCCTTGATGAGCAAGGATTGGTAGTACTGCAAGTGCTGGAGCGGCAGACTGGATTACAAAAGTTCTATACTCAGCTGTAGGCATTCCTTTTGCAGTCAAAGTTAGAAGTGCAATCATAACAGCAGGTCCAAGTATAAACCTTCCAATTAATGTTATGATTGTATCTCTATCTAAAGTAATGGTTTTTAGTCCTGCCTTTGATAGAACTATACCAATGTATAGGAGAGACAGTGGCGTTACCAGATTACCTATATATGTTAGAGTGCTCGTTGCAAAACTAGGCACCGGAATTTTAATAACCAAAAATACTAGAGCAATCAAAAATCCAACTAGTGGAGCAGGAAGAAGTTTCTTCCAATCAAACTTACTTGCGCCCTCATTCTTACCAGTCTTGCTATCGCTTGTCATTAGATAAACTCCCAATGTCCAAGTTGAAACAGTATTTGTAATATAGTAGATCAAGAAATAAGGAAGTGCCTCATTTCCAAATAAAGCTATGTTTAATGGTAATCCAATAAATATAGTATTTGCATTTACAAAAGTATTAATCATCGTGCCTCTTCGACCAGGCCTAACTTTGAACACCTTTACAGTGATAAAGGCTACTATATAACCTAATATGAATGCTCCAAATGTATATATCAAACCATCTGAAAGACTTATCAGCTTGTCTAGTGTGAGATACTTCATAACCGAAACAAAGATTGATGCAGGAAGCGCTACATTCATAATTAGGCGTGATAAATTTGCTCCAAAGCTATCCTCAAACCATCCACGACACTGAAGTACATATCCTAATACGATTATAATTATAATCGGAATTATACTCTCTATAGATGTTAGTAATATATTCATAAAAAACCTTTCTTTACTTCATACCGAGAATATTAAGCATGCGTGCCAAGAGACAAGGTCTCGTTGGCACACTTTATAAGCAAACTATAAATTATTAACGATACTTAGGGTACCACTTAAGTTCATGTACTGCCTTTGCCATATCCTTTTCCTCGCAGCGTGCAAGTCCTTGCTCCTGAGCCTTATTAGCAACTGCTTCAGCTACCTTTATTGAAACCTCAGCAACATACTTAAATGGAGGTAATACAGGAGCACCTGGTTTTTTTCATATCTATAATTCCACCTAAGGCACGAGCTGCAGCACCTATCATCTCATCTGTCAAAAGACTTGCCTCTGATGCTAACATTCCTAGTCCTAGACCTGGATATATCAATGCATTATTTGCTTGACCAATTACATGTTCCACACCTTTATATGAAACATTATCAGCTGGTATTCCTGTTGCAACAAAAGCCTTTCCATCCGACCATTTGATAAGATTTTCAGCACTTGCTTCAGCAAGCTTTGTTGGATTAGAAAGTGGGAAAATCATTGGATGAGCAGAGTTCTCACACATAGCCTCCACTATTTCTTTAGTGAAAGAATTAGGATTTGTCGATGTTCCTACCAAAATAGTTGCCTTTACGGTTTTAACTACTTCTAGAAGGTCTGTGAGCTTTTCAGCATTTGTAAAATCAGAACGCTTCTTTGCAAAAGGTCTCTGCTCATGAGTTAGATCATCCATGTCGTCAAATAGGAGACCTTGCTTATCCACCATGAAGAAATGTTTATAAGCCTCCTCTTCCGAAAGTCCTTCATTTACCATCTCTCTAAGTACACGTGATGCAATACCAGCTCCAGCCGTACCACCACCGTAGCACACATATACCTGATCTGTTAGCTTCTCACCTGATATTTCCAGAGCTCCGTATAGACCACCTAGAGTTACTATTCCAGTTCCCTGAATATCATCGTTAAATGTAGGGATTTTCTTGCGATATTTTTCTAGTATGTTTGCTGCATTTGAGCGTCCAAAGTCTTCCCAGTGTAGATATAGCTTAGGGAATAGCTTTTCTGCAGTCTGAACAAACTCATCTATGAAATTATAGTATTTGTCTCCCGTAATACGCTCATGGCGATTTCCTAGGTAGTTAGGATTTTCAAGAAGTGCTTTACGGTTAGTTCCAGCATCTATTACCAAAGGAAGCACCATAGACGGATCAATACCAGCAGCTCCTGAGTAAACCATAAGCTTGCCTACTGAGATATCTACACCATTTGTTCCCCAATCACCTATTCCAAGAATTTCCTCAGCATCTGTAACAACTATGAGGCGTATATTACGATTACCTGCTGCATTTCTAAGCGTCTCCTCAATATATTCAGGATGGTTTATATCTAGATATCCAGCATACTGAGGATCTACGAAGAGGTCACTATAGTTTTCTATGGTCTCAGCAATTGTTGGATCATATACAATAGGGTTAAACTCCTCTAGGTGCTGTGAAAATAGATAATAGAAAAGAGTACGATTTGTATTGAAGATTTCCATTAGGAATAGACGCTTCTCCAACATACTCTCCTTCTTTTCCATATGTGCATAAGTTTGTGCAGCCTGCTCCTCTATAGTCTGAACATATGGTGGAAGTAGCCCAATAAGACCTAGTTTCTTACGTTCTTCCATGGTAAAAGCAGTTCCCTTATTTAGAAATGGGTTGTTTAGGATTTCGCGTGATTTCATAGTACACCTCCACACTTGTGTAATCCCATGATTACATTAAAAATACGATTTGAACTTCATGTTCATTTTTTTAGCAAAAATACTCATCTATACAGCTATTGTATCACATTATACCCTAATTGAATTATTATTCATACCTGTATAACAAATATTTTCTATGTATTATATTATTCATCAAAGTATGATATTATTTATATAATTATATAGTTATTATCTGAAAGGAGCTTATGCTATGCTTTACGGACATGATAAGGTTAATATTTTGATGCAGCCTTCACAGATCACATATCTCAAGAACGTTTCCGAGGATCTGGGCATAAATCTATATCTCAAGAGAGACGATATAACAGCGCTTGGAACTGGCGGAAACAAGCTTCGTAAGCTTGAGTACCTAGTCAAGGATGCTTTGGATAAAGGAGCTACAATGCTTCTTACAACTGGTGGCGCTCAGACTAACCACGGAAGACTTACTGCCGCATCAGCAGCTCGCTTTGGACTAAAATCTGCTATTGTAGCCGTAGATGAATATCCAGGTGAGATTTCTGCTAATCTTATACTAGACGGCATCATGAACTGCAATGTCTACCTCGTTCACAACGATGGCACAAGAACCAAGCAGGAAGTTGCTGAAGAAGCTTTTGCGAAGATTACTAAGGAATGGGAAGACAAGGGTGAAAAAGTTTACTTCATCTGCACTGGCGGTTCAAACAATATCGGTATGCTAGGTTACTATGACTGTGCGCTTGAGCTAGATAAGCAGCTTAAGGAAATGAAGTTAGAAGATCCACGCGTAATCACAACCGTTGGCAGCATGGGAACATATATGGGACTCTTTGCAGGACAAAAGAACGAAAACCTTGGATTTAGACTAACTGGTATAGCTATTGAGCCATTCCCAGATGGAATAGAAAAGACAGCTATCGAGTACTACAATAGCTGTAAGAATCAGTTTTGTTTGAAGTTTGACGCCAAGGAAAGTGACTTTGACCTAACCTGCGACTACCATAGAGGTGCATATAACAACCCTTGCAAGGAAGTTCGCGAGGCAATCTACTACCTAGGAAGCAAGGAAGGTATAATCATGGATCCATGCTACACAGGTAAGACATTTGCAGGAATTCTAGAGATGGTAGAAAAAGGCGAAATAGCAAAGGGCGAAAATGTTGTTATGATTCACACTGGCGGAATTCCAGGAATCTACACAAAGCACCATCGCCTAGAGTTCGAAAAAGAGCTAGAAAAATACATTCATATAATCTAAAATCTGAAATACAAACCGCCTGCGGATAGTAGCTCGCATAGAGCATTCCGAGGCGGATTTTTAATGCTTATTTACGGAATCAATTTGATTTAAATTTCTTCCAGTACTTGTTATACATATCGTCGTACTTGGTGCCGAGGTCAGTCAAAGACTCACATTTTGATATTATGCTCTCGTCTGGGAAGATATACTTCTTGTTCTCAGCATCCTTTGATACCTTCTCTATGACTGCCTTGTTAGGAATTGTATATGTCAAGTATTCGTAGTTCTTGAGCGCAACCTTCTTGCTCATCATGAAGTTAATCCACTTCTCAGCATTTTTCATATGCTCAGCATTTGCAGGTATAGCCCACATGTCGAGAAACTCTTCGCTTCCCTCCTTTGGTACTACGAAATCTAAATCGCTGTTTTCTTCTCTAGAGTAGAGAACCTCACCGTTCCAAACAACTGCAATATCGGTAGAACCACCGATAGCTAGGTCTCTTGCTGCATCGTTTGAGTACTTGTAGACAAGAGGAGTTTGATCCTGAAGATACTTTGTCGCTTTCTTAAGCTCAGCCTCATTCTTAGTGTTTATAGAGTATCCCCTAGCCTTTAGCGCAATTGCAAAGTTATCGCGCACGCTATCAGGCATAACAATTTGCTGGTCGTACTTCTTCTTGAGCAGGTCGTTCCAGGATTCTATCTCGCCCTGACGAATCTTCTTGGTATTATACATGACGCCCAGCACTCCCCATGTATGCGGAATAGCATATTCGTTGTTCTTGTCAAACTTTGACGCAAGCTCCATATACCTTTCGTCGATGTTTTCATAGTTTGGGAGATTTTCATAGTTTAGCTTTGCTAGAAGATTTTTCTTGAGAAGCCTCTCGATCATATAATCCGATGCACAAATGACATCGTACTTTACAGTTCCCTTTGACATAACCGGATACATCTCTTCGTTAGTATCAAAGTTATCTAAAATGACCTTGATGCCTGTCTCCTTTTCGAATTCATCTATCAAATCAGGATCAAAGTAGTCACCGAGGCTATAAACCTTGAGGACCTTGGAATTGTTCTCCTCCTGACCGTTCTTTCCTCCACAGGCTGTAAGTCCCTAGGGCATAGTGCGAAAATGAGAAGCATCGAAATTATTCTTTTCTTCATCTACCCTTGCCCTCCTTTATTCCTGAAAGGATGTTTGTGATAACGAGGATGATAAGCACCATCAAAAAATATAACAGTCGAAAGTGCAAATAGTGTCGGCTTGATTCCGACCTTAACTGAGCTATATATCAAAGTTGAAATAGTATTTATTCCCGCACCTCTTGTAAAATGCGTTATAACAAAGTCGTCTACCGACATCGTAAAAGCAAGTAAAAATCCCGAGAAAAATTCCCGGCCAAATCTCAGGCATAACAATCTTATAAAAAGCGTACTGCGGACTTGCTCCAAGGTCTAGTGCAGACCTCATATGCGCTAGGGCTAAGTTGCTTTATCTTAGGTAAAACCGAAAGTATTACATAAGGTATGCAAAATGTTATGTGGGACAAAAGCACCGTCGTCCACGAAAGGTCAATTTTGAATGCAAGGAAGGTCATCATCAAAGATATTCCGATAACGATATCTGCATTTAAAAAGCGGAATATTATTCAGTCCCATCAAAACATTCTGCGACTTCTTTCTCATTTTGTTCATGCCGAGGCAGGCAAAGGTTCCTATAAAGCGTTGAAACCACAGCTGCAACAAAGGCAATTGAGAAAGGTATTTCTTATGGCCTCGATAATCTGGTCGTTTTCTAGCATGGCTCTATACCATTTGAGCGAAAAGCCCGACCAAACCGCCATAGTCTTAGCTTTGTTAAACGAAAATACGGCTAGCGTCAAAATTGGCAGATACAGGAACATGACGATAAGCGCAAGATAAATATTACTTCCAATCTTTCTCATATCAAAGCACCATCCCCATCCTTATCGAGCCTCGACATTAGCTCCATAGTAATCAAAATGAATACCATCATCACAAGTGAAAGTCCTGAGCCGAGATTCCAGTTCGAAGTCGTCGTAAACTCCTGCTCGATGATATTACCTATCAAATATATCTTGCCTCCGCCCAGCATGTTCGAAATAGCAAATGTTGTCAGTGCAGGTACGAACACCATAGTTATGCCACTAGCTATTCCTGGAACGGAAAGCGGAAGAATGATATCCTTGAAAACCTTAGCCTTGGTCGCGCCTAGATCATACGCAGCCTCGATAACTGCATTTTCGATCTTAATCATTGAATTATATATAGGCAGTATCATAAAAGGTAGATAGTCGTAGACCATGCCTAGTACAACTGCTACCGGTGTGTTTATAATTTGAAGCTGAGGCATACCTATATTCTCAAAGAAGCTATTAATCAGACCTCCTCTCTCTAGAAGAACTTGCCAAGCCATAGTTCTGAGCAGGAAGTTCATCCACATAGGAAGTATAAAAATAAACACCAAAAAACCCTTGCTGCTCAGCTTGCTATTTCTGAGAATCAAAGCGAGCGGCAGAGAGATTATTAAACATATCAGGCTGCTGATAAAAGCGAGTAGTAGCGATATCCAAAGCGCCTTAGCATGCTCAGGTGCGAGAATGCTAGTCACATTATCCATCGTAAACGCCCCGCTCCTATCCGTAAATCCATAGAAAGCGATAACTAGTCCCGGAACAATAGTACCGATGAGTATCCAGCCTATGAATGGAATTGCAAAAGGCTTTTTATACATCTATCTCTATTGCCTCCTCTTCCTTGGTCTGAGGCTTGTGCATGATCTGTATATTGAAAGGAATTACATCAATGCTTACATGCTCGCCTACCGCAAAGCTAGTCGTATTCTGAGCAAGCCAAGTGAATCCACCAGCCTCTATCTCCATCTCATAGTAGACACCTATAAAGATATTGTGTGTGACAACTCCATCTATCTTACCCTTGCCAGGCTCTCTGATGATAATATCCTCAGGTCTTATCATTACATCGACTGGTTTATTCTTTCCAAATCCAGTATCTACACAATCAAAGACAGTCTCACCTATCTTTACATATTTATCCTCTAGCATCACAGCATCAATGATATTGCTATCTCCAATAAAGTCAGCAACAAAAGCATTCTCCGGCTCGTTATATATCTCCTCAGGAGTTCCCATCTGCTGTATGTAGCCACCGTTCATAACAATGACCTTATCGCTCATGGTAAGAGCTTCTTCCTGGTCGTGAGTTACGTATAGGAATGTAATTCCAAGCTCATTCTTTAGTCTAATAAGCTCGTACTGCATGTCCTGCCTTAGCTTTAGATCAAGAGCTCCAAGAGGCTCATCAAGGAGAAGAACCTTAGGCTCATTAACTATAGCTCTTGCAATGGCAATTCTCTGCTGCTGTCCACCTGATAGTGAATCTATTCTTCTTCTCTCGTATCCGCTTAGGTTTACGAGGTTTAGTGCATACTTTATCTTATCTCGGATATACTGGTCGCTCTTTCCTTTAATCTTTAGACCAAATGCAATATTATCTCCTACATTCATATGTGGAAACAGAGCATACTTCTGAAATACAGTATTGATATGTCTCTTATTTGGCGCAAGATCTGTAATGTCCTTGCCCTCAAAAAACACCTTACCCTTATCAGGCGTCTCAAAGCCACCTACTATTCTGAGCGTTGTAGTCTTTCCGCAGCCTGAAGGTCCTAGCAAAGTGATAAACTCATTCTCATTTACACTCAAATTGAAGTTATCCAGCACCGTCGTATCACCAAATGCTTTACTTATGTTCTTAAGTTCTATTAATGATTGCATTTTCCCTCCTAAAAGCTTGGCGGCGTGCTAACCCATATCAAAAGGGCTCCGCTCTTTGACGTGAAATAATGTGTTTTATCTGCTTTATAATAAAAGGCTTCTCCAGCCTTAGCCTCGTACTTCTTACTGCCTAAATAGATGCATATGCTCCCCTTAAGGATGTATCCAAACTCCTCTCCCTCATGAGGGTTGTCTGGATAAGTCCTCCCCTTAGGCTCTATCTTTAGCCTTATAGGCTCCATCTCGTTCTTCTGAGCATTAGGAATGATCCACTCGATGATATTTCCCTCAGTAGCATCCTCCTTCTCAAAAATAGTCTTCTTCTCCAAAGACTACCTGCTCATCCTCTTCGCTGGCAAAGAATTCAGATACGCTTATTCCAAGGCATTGTAAAATATCCTCAAGCGTCGAAATCGACGGTGAGGTAAGGTCTCGCTCAAGCTGGGAAATGAATCCCTTGGATAGCTCTGCTCTATCCGCAAGCTCCTCCTGAGTTAGCCCATTTCTTATTCTAAGTTCCTTAATCTTTTCACCGATTTGAATAGACATTAGGCATATCCTTTCTAAACTATTTGTTTAGTATTGCTAAACCAACAAAAAGGATTATATCGTATTTTAATCAAAAGTCAAGCAAATAAAATGGATGCTTCTAGAAATTCTAAAAAGCATCCGAGCATTTAAGATTAGTTTAGGATTAGCTTAAGATTAGTCGGAAAAATCTACTACTCTGATTTAGATAATGTATTTTCCTAGCTTGTCCTTAATATACCTTTCGACATCTTCTCTATTGGTATCGAGTGCGACTGCGATTTCGCTGTAAATCAAGTCCTCCGCGCGCTTCATATACCGTTTGTCTATCTGCCCCAGGTGTTTCTTATTCCTACCAGCTACCATAGACTTAATATAAATAGACTTGGTCATAGCAAGTAAATCAGCGCAGCAGTGATTTTCTATGATGCTCTGATAGTGCTGTGATAGCTGCTGAGAGCTCTTGCACTTGTAATCATCAACCTCAATCTCATCAAAATGATTAAGTAGCTCTGAGGCACTCTCTGCTGAAATTACTGCTCTGATAGGAACCTTATCATTGTCAATAGGTGCATAGATGACACCGCTCTGAAAAACTGGCTCTAAGAGGTAGTAGATACGCTCGTCGTCCTTGTCAACAAAACTTGGCCTGCCAATCTCCTTTACGCGACAAACGCCGGTAGAACCGTACATTACCAATTCGTTTTCTTTGAACATTTGTAACTCTCCTCTTACCATATTTAACTTACAATAATAGTATACACCATCTGCGTATAAAATGTAAGGGGAAAAGCAATTGAAAAAGCCCTTTAGAAACTAAAGGGCTTTTCTTGTTGAATCATTGTCAATTGAATATAAGTTTATACACCTTGGTGTAATTTATTCAGATTCTTTTCCGTAAATCTTAACTAGTACAGCTAGTACTCCGATCATCATAGCAAATGCGATTGGAAGTGCAATGAAGATGTTTCTTGCGAATCCAGCTATTATGTATGCTACAAATGATACAGCTGCTACTGTCATAGCGTAAGGTAGCTGTGTATTTACGTGGTTAATGTGGTTACTCTGAGCACCTGCTGATGCCATGATTGTTGTATCTGAAATTGGTGAGCAGTGGTCTCCGCATACAGCACCTGCCATACAAGCTGACATTGCTATTACCATCATCTCCTTGTCGTTTGAGAATACTGATACAACGATAGGAATTAGGATACCAAATGTTCCCCATGATGTTCCTGTAGCAAAAGCGATTACGCATCCGATTAGGAATACTACAGCTGGTAGGAGGCTTACTAGGCTACCTGCGAGTCCACCTACGAACTCTTCAACAAATTCCTTGCTTCCTAGGCTGTCTGTCATAGCTTTTAGTGTCCATGCAAGTGTTAGGATCATGTTAGCAGGAATCATAGCCTTGAATCCTTCTGGGAAGCAATCCATGATTTCCTTGAATGAGATAAGTCTTCTTCCTAGGAACCAAGCAACGCATACTAGGATAGCTAGAAGTGATCCTGTTGAAAGACCAACTGATGCGTCTGTGTTTGAGAATGATTCTACGAATCCAGTTCCCTTAAAGAATCCACCAGCATAAAGGATTCCGCCTATGCAGAATGCGATTAGAATAAGCACTGGTAGAATCATGTCGATAACCTTACCCTTACCACTAATTGCATCGTTCTGTGCATTCTCATAAGGTCTATCTGGAGTTGTGTAGATATCTCCATTGATAGCATTGTCCTCGTGAACTCTCATTGGACCGTAGTCGAAATGGAAAGTTACGATGCAAAGCATCATAAGAATTGTTAGAAGTGCATAGAAGTTGTAAGGTATGCAACGTACGAATAGTGAGAAACCGTCTTCTCCAGGAACAAAACCTGCAACCGCTGCTGCCCATGATGAAATAGGAGCAATGATGCAAACAGGAGCTGCTGTTGCGTCAATTAGGTATGCGAGCTTAGCTCTTGAAACGTGATGCTTGTCTGTGATAGGTCTCATAACAGCACCAACTGTTAGACAGTTGAAATAGTCGTCTACGAAGATAAGACAGCCAAGAAGAATTGTGCTGTACTGAGCACCCTCTCTTGTCTTGATGCGTTCTTCAGCCCATGCTCCAAAAGCAGCTGAAGCGCCTGTCTTATTCATCATAGCTACTAGTGAACCGAGTATAATAAGGAATACTAGGATACCAACGTTGTAGCTATCTGAAAGTCTTGAAATAATTCCGTCTGCAAGTACGTGATGAACTGTCTGTTCGAAGTGTCCACCCGACCAGAGTATTCCACCACATACGATTCCGATGAATAATGAGCTATATGCTTCCTTTGTAATAAGTGCAAGTGCAATAGCAACAAGCGGTGGTAGTAGTGACCAAGCTGATCCAAATAAAGCAGGTACATACTCTGCTTCTTTAGCCATAGCGAGTATTGGCATGCACATAATAATAAGTGCAGCAAATCCTATGATCCAGATGGCCCTTGATTTGAGATTTTTCATTAATAAGTCCTCCCTAAACCATTGAGCAATAAATCCAACAAATGTAATTTAGCACTTTTTGATTAAAATGTCAATTAAATGTGATGGTAATATGAACGATTTGTGTTTGGAACAATATAATATTCCTCCTTGCATATGCAGGTTCACTATGTTAAACTTAAATAGCTGTTTTGGGCAGATATTGTATACTTGCCAAGCGTATAATGATACATAATGTGGAGGATTGACCGAGTGGCTAAGGAGCTCGCCTGGAAAGCGAGTAGGGTGTAACAGCCTCGTGGGTTCGAGTCCCATGTCCTCCGCCAATGCAAAAGAAAGCCTTTATGGGCTTTCTTTTTTACTATCTAATATTCTATTTATCTCTTTACTGCTAAAAAGCGTTTTGATACGCTTTACAAAATAACTTATGCCATAAAGTTTTGATTAATAATTATTTACAAGTAGCAATAATTATTGTGAGCCCTCTATTTTAGTACTATGTATACATTGAATCTCTTCATCAAAATGATTGCATTGTTTTATGAACAAAACTCGTTTTTTTGTACTTTTGTACAAAGCTTTTGTAAGTCCTTTTAGCTATTTTAGCTATATGCTCAATATTCCAAGGTGCTCAAGCAGGATTTTTGTTCCTATCAAAATGAGAATTACTCCGCCTGCCCTCTCTGCGCCTGATTTAAACCTAGTTCCGCATAGGTTTCCGAGTTTTACTCCAGCAAAACCAAACGCAAAGGTCGTCACACCTATAAGAGTTACTGCAAGAACAATGTTTACCTTAAGTACAGCAAAGCTTATACCTACAGCCAGTGCGTCTATGCTAGTTGCAATAGCCAAAAGGAGCATGGTCTTCACATCAAAGTTAGCATCTTCCTTTTCCTCATCACCCGCCTCTTTGATCATTTTAAGCCCGATTATGAGGAGAAGAACAAAGGCTATCCAGTGGTCAAAATCTGCTATGATTGCAATGAACCTTGCCCCGAGAAGATATCCGATGCTAGGCATTAAGGCCTGAAATATACCGAAGTAAAGTCCGCAAACCATAGCGTATCTCCACTTCATATCTCTTAGCGCAAGACCCTTGCATATGGAAACCGCAAAGGCGTCCATCGATAATCCTACTGCAATTAGCAGAATCTCAATTATAGACATAGAGCATCCTCTACCGCATCGAGCATTTTATCCTTTGCAAATACCTTATCGTGCTTAACTTCCCTGCTTTCTAGTCCATCTATAGCCTTAGGAACTTTAACTCCTGTGAATTCCTTGAGCTTTTTTACGCACTCAAAGTCGCTCATTCCTTTAGGATTAAGTCCAATTGATTCTGCAACACTTCTTGGGAACTTGTATGGTGAGGCTGTTGAAGCGATAACATTCGCTCTTTCGTCACCTGTCTCCTTTTTGTACTGCTCGCAAACCGCGTAAGCTACGGCTGTATGAGTATCTACAAGATAGCTTTCTTTCTTGTATAGTTCTCCGATTGTCTCGCAGGTCAAATGCATATCTGCAAAGCCTGCGTAGAAACAGTCTAGTCCAGCTTTGATAGAATCAGAAACCTTGTACTCACCCTTGCTATCTAAAGATTCCATAAGTTCTCTAAGCTCATCAGCACTGCTTAGGTGGTATAGAAGCCTTTCTAGGTTGCTTGAAATCAAAATATCCATGGATGGCGAGTTCGTCAAAACGAAATCTCTCTTAGTGTCATATTTGCCACTTGTAAAGAAGTCGGTCAAAACCTTGTTCTCATTGGAAGCTACATATGAACTTTGATACTGGAATTCCCATCTTCATTGCATAGTAAGCTGCGAGGATATTTCCGAAGTTTCCTGTTGGAACTGTGATGTTTATGGCATCGTTAGCTTCAACATCCCCTGCTGCTACAAGTCTTGAATATGCATAAACGTAGTATGCAACCTGCGGAATTAGTCTTCCTATATTAATTGAGTTTGCAGATGAGAAAACGTAACCCTTTGATGCAAGCTCATCCTTAAGCTTCTTATCTGTGAAAAGCTTCTTAACTCCTGTCTGTGCATCATCGAAGTTTCCTTCTATGGCATAGAACATGAACGTTCTTACCCTCCTGAGTTACCATCTGGCGTCTTTTGCACCTCACTAACTCCATCCTTAGGATAGAAAACGATTATCTCCGTATTTTCGACATCGGCAAAACCCTCCAAAGCTGCCTTTCCCGTGTCTCCAGATGTGGCTGTCAAAATGCAAACCTTCTTATCTACACCGAGCTTCTTCATAGATGTAGTCATAAGATAAGGAAGAATTGAAAGCGCCATGTCCTTAAAAGCTGCAGTCTTTCCGTGATATAGCTCTAGGAAGTTTGCTCCGCCAGCCTTTGTTATCTTTGCAATCTCAGGAACCTCAAACTTCTCATCATAAGCATTGTCTACGCAGTAGTCAATCTCCTCACTTGTGAAATCTGAGAAGAATGATCCAATCACTAGCTTGGCAACCTGCTGATAAGTCATCTTAGCTAGCTCATCAAAGCTAACTGAGAGCGCCGGTATCTTGGTCGGAACGAACAGACCTTTGTCATCAGCGATTCCTTTAACTATTGCTTCGGCTGCGCTAAAGCTACCTTCCATGCCTCTTGTACTTACATAATTTATCATATGAATTCTCCCGAAATTATTTAAATAAAAAAACTTTACAAGTCGATTATCTTAGTATATAATATCCCTTGTAGCATTTCAATAAATGATTTGTGATTTAACAATTTAATTTGTCGCCTTGGTCAAGTGGTCAAGACGTAGCCCTCTCACGGCTGAATCAGGGGTTCGACTCCCCTAGGCGATACCAGTTAAGAAAAGCCTTGAAAATACTGTATTTATCAGTGTTCAAGGCTTTTTTATTTCGCAGTAAATTGGTAAACATTTACATTTTTACATCAAAAAACATCAATTAAAGACAATACAAGTGTGCCATTTAGTGTGCCACTTTTCCACAAGCTATTGTGAACATGTACGCATTAAGAAGCCATGTCATCTGTACTTCTCCCATGGTTTTGTAATTTTATTTGTTTCCAAAATCATATCTCACCTTGAACTCGACAAATTTAAAACGTATTTTGGGGGAATCCTATCTCCCATTTCCCAACTTTTAATTGTGCGTACTGGTGTTTCATAAACATTCGCAAATTTGTTTTGTGTAGCCTGTTATTTCTCTTATTTTTTTAACCTACCAATTGCCGTTGTTTGTTCCCTCGTTCCGCAAAATAATGAGATGTATATATCTTCTTTTAAATAGTTCTTTACCCATATTTTTGCTTCCTCTTTTGTAAGAGGCTTTATGCCAATTTTTGTGTCAAGCTTGAAGAATTCTCCCTGTTTTTTTCTGAAAAGTTCTTCCTCCCCAAACTTTCCTATTGTAATTGATGTGTCTGTATCATAGAATTTACCTTTTATGATGGTCTTCATATGTTGAACCTCCTTATTTTATAGCTAAGTAAACAATGCATCCAATCAGTATTCCCCACACGATGCCGCCAATAACTTTTTCTTTTGCTGTTGTTTTTCTCTTCTTAACTGTGATTTTCATTCGCTTCTTGCCTTTCATATTTTATTATGGTATGATTTCTATAGAGAGAACTTACGCTCTCTCTATAGTGACTTCGAAAGTGAAGATGATGAAATATAACTTTATTGTTAGTTTCTTTATCTTCATTTTTTCTTTTTCATACCTTTTAGGAAAAGCCCTGAATTTTTGATATGTACCCAGAATCCTGGACACATGTTATGAACTAAGCGGAACACATGGATGTTATCCTGTACCTTACAGGTGGCATCCATTTTGTTTTTCTTTGTATTCTTTCATTGTTGTAATAACTTATGTATTCATCTAGTGCTTTTTGAAAAAGCTCTCAAATGATTCATATTCTTTCTCGTAGCCGTAGTACATTTCATTCTTTAGACGTCCAAAGAATGTTTCCATAATGCAATTATCTATGCAATTGCCACGCCTAGACATTGATTGGATAATTCCTCTGTTTTTTTAGTTCTTGACGATAGTAATTATGTTGATATTGCCATCCTTGATCTGAATGAAATATTAATCCTGTAAGTGATTTGAACTTTTTTTAAATGCCATCTCTAACATTCTCTTGATTTGATTTAGGTTTTGGACTCATCGATAAATCATATGAAATAACTTCGTTTGTGTACATGTCAATTATCGGAGAAAGATAACACTTTCCCCATGAAAAGTTAAACTGAGATACATCAGTTGTCCACTTCTGAAGTGGTGCTGTCGCTGTAAAGTCCCTATCTATTATGTTTGGTGCTACTTTACCTACTTCGCCCTTGAATGAATGATATTTCTCTTTAGGCCTTTTGCCTTGCAATCCAAGGGAATGCATGATGCGTTGTACTCTTTTGTGATTAACAACATTTCCACGCCTTAAGAGTTCTCTATACACTCTTCTCACACCATATCTACCTTTATGCTGATTAAATATTTTCTTGATTTCTTCAGTGAGTTCAGCATTTCTAAAGCCTACAGTATCAACTTTACTGATTTCGTAGTAGTAAGTTGATTTAGGCATATTTAAACCTTTTAGTAGGTATTTTAATTGGTATCCTTCTTCTCTGAGCGCTTTGATGATTGCTGCTTTTTTTCGCCTTGAGTTGCGCAGCCCATCTTTCTTGTCTCAAGGCGATCCTTTTTTTACTACTTCAATCTCAGCTTTCATTGCCGCAATTTCTGCTCTTAGTCTGATTAACTCTTCGCGTTCTGATTCAGTTAAAAGGCTTGGGCTCAATCGTTTTTCTTTTTTTCATATCAGGGTTATTGCTCTTGCGACCTTTCTGTTTATTCACAAGACCATTGTAACCCAATTCTTTGTATTTGCGAACCCATGTATATAGCATTCCATCGCTGATACCCGCAGAAATAGCAACTGACTTGTTGGATTGTCCTGCTAATACTTTAGCAACTAATTCATATTTCGCTTCAGGGGTCCACACTTTGTTACTACCTAAGTGCTTTAAAGCGTCTGGTCCATTTTGTTCTTCGATACGAACCCAGTATCGAATCATTTTACGAAATCTTGCCGTTTTTATCCTTTCTGGCGTTTCAGGCCAGATTCCTTGTCTATATAGCTCGATACACTCTAACTTATACTCATGACTGTAACGCATAAAAATACCCTCCTTACTGGGTGTCCAGTAAAGAGGGTACATATCAAACACCTTACGGTGCTTCTTTTATTATGATTTTTTAGCAACCTCAAGCAACAATGCTATTGGGAATAGAATTATTGCAAGTAGAATAATCATATATCTTTACCTCCAAAACTATTAAACATAAAAAGTTAATTTCAGTATTGTGCAACTTTTTTTCTCTTGTGCTAATTATATCACCTATTTCTCATTAGTAAAGCTATTTTTTTATGCTTACAAATACTCTCTTGTCTATTCTTTCGATTTCTAGACCACGAAGATCTGCAACAAACTCTCTAAGGAATTTGTACTTTCCGCCGCCTTTTTGTCGTAGTATCTTACGTCAAAGTTTCTGTAAAGTCTGCTCAGCTCATTTCCAATCTGCCCAAGGTCTGTCGGCTTTCCTAGATCCTCATTTGCCATGATAATCTGCTTAATCTTACTGCTTATTAGCTTCTTGCTTGGAATGTTTCCTGTTTGGTCAGACTTTCTTTCCTGCCTTGGCTTTATGCCAGCTGCAGCCTCAGCGTCAGCTTCCTTCTTCTTTTCGGCCTCGGCTTCCTTTGCTAGAACATCTATGTAGACGAACTTATCAAAGGCGTTTTCGAGAGCCTCAGTTGCCTTATCAGATTCACCCATGCCGATTACGAGAAGTCCCGATTCAGCGAGCCTTCTAGCCAGTGATGTGAAGTCACTGTCCGAAGAAACTATGCAAAAAGCCGTCGACATTTCCACGATAGAGAATATCCATCGCATCGATTATCAAAGCAGAATCTGAGGCGTTCTTTCCTCTCGTGTTGTTAAATTGCATCATTGGCTTTAGGGAGTTTTTGTTTATTTGACCCTCCCATTTTGTTTGGACAATCTTGTCCCAGCTACCGTAAATTCTCTTGTATGAGCATTCACCGTAGTTTGTTATTTCATCAATAATATAGTCGGCGTACTGGGCTGAAATATTTTCGGCATCTATCAGCAGCGCCATCTTTCTCTCTTTGTTCATTATCTTACCTCTTTTGCGTATTTTGATATAACGCTGAGCATGATATCAACGAGCATTACCATCTCCTCGACAACGGCGTATTCTCTATTACCGTGATGGTTATAGGAACCCGTTCCAAGGTTAGGACAAGGAACTCCCATGCGTGAAATTCCGGCACCATCTGTGCCACCTCTCATTGGAGCTGGCCTTGCATCAAGCCCCTGCTCTCTTATGGCATCCATTGCATATTCTATATGCTCCTCGTGACCCTTCATGCATTCAGCCATGTTTCTATATGAGTCCTTAAAGGAAATTTCGACAGTATCAGCACCGTACTTTTTGTTTAGGAACTCTGCACATTTTGACATCAAAGCCTTCCTCTGCTCAAGCTTATCAATGTCGTGGTCTCTAATTATGTACTCTAAGATAGCCTCTTCACAGTTTCCGTTCATCTCCATCAAATGGTAGAATCCCCTCGTAGCCCTCGGTGTGCTCAGGCCTTTCGCTAGCAGGGAGCGCCTCTGCAAACTCGCACGCCACGTGAAGAGCATTTTTCATCTTGTTCTTTGCTTCACCAGGATGTGTCACTATGCCATGAATCTTTATGATAGCAGAAGCCGCATTGAAGTTCTCATATGAGATTTCATCTGGTGCTGCGCCGTCTAGTGTATAGGCTCTATCTGCAGCAAGCTTCTTTACATCAAAATGATCTACGCTAGTTCCAATCTCCTCATCTGGAGTAAATGAAAAAGCGATATCTCCATGCTTAAACTCAGGAGTCTTAACCATGTATTCAAGAGCTGTCATTATTTCTGCAACGCCAGCCTTATCATCTCCTCCTAGAAGAGTTTTTCCATTTGTAACTACGATGGTTTTTCCATTTGCATTCATCAAAGCTTCATTACATGCCGGATCTAAAACCACACCTTCACAGAGAATTACTGGCTCTCCATCGTAGTTATCTATAACCCTAGCCTCATCTCCTGGATATGGAAATTCTAGTGCCGTATCCATATGAGCTATGAAGCCTATTGTAGGAACCTTTGCGTCGATATTTCCTCTGAGCTTTCCGTAGATATAGCCCTTGTCATCTAGCTCTACCTCTGTTATTCCAAGAGCCTTGATTTCTTCTATCAAAACCTTGGCTAGATTCAGCTGCTTTGCTGTACTAGGAACAGTATCGCTAGTGTCGTCAGACTGCGTATCGATTTTGATGTATGTTAAAAAGTTTTTTAGTACACTTTGTTTTTTGTCCACTGCCTTCTCCTTAAAAATAAGCAGGGCATGCAATACACGCCCCGCTTTTTGTTAGTTATTTGAGTACTGCAATCATCTCGCCAGCCTTAACCTGCTGACCTTCCTTAACGAATACCGTATCAACGATACCATCAGTAGTTGAAATGATATTTGTCTCCATCTTCATTGCTTCAAGTACAGCGATAGCCTGATTTGCCTCGACCTTATCGCCTTCCTTAATGAGAATCTTGATAACAGCACCAGGGATGTTTGCACCGATTTCCATTGGGTTTTCTTCGTCTGCATATCTTGTAACAGCTACAGCTACTGAGTCCTTGATGTCCTCATCCTTAACCTTTGCAACTCTGCGGTTACCGTTGATTTCGAATACAACCTCACAGATGCCTTCGTTATTTGTAGCTCTTCTCTCGATAAGTCTTACGATGAATGTCTTACCCTCATCGATCTTGATTTCGCAAGTTTCACCCTCAGATAGTCCGTGGAAGAAGATGTCAGAACCCATGTGTCTGAAATCACCGTTCTTGCGAACATATTTGATATAGTCATCAAATACCTTAGGGTGAGATAGCAGCACTGATGACATCCTGCTCACTTGCCTCTATTCCTAGCTCATCAACTAGGTGCTTTTTGATTGCGTCAAAATCCTCATCCTCTAGGAGCTCACCTGCACGGCATGTGATTGGCTTCTTATCCTTGAGAACTAGCTTCTGAAGATCCTTTGGGAATCCTCCAAGAGGCTGACCAATCATTCCCTCAAAGAATGAAACTAGTGAATCTGGGAAGTCTACATTCTTACCCTTCTCATAGATGTTCTCTGGTGTCATGTCATTCTGAACCATGAAAATTGCAGTGTCGCCGACAACCTTTGATGTAGGTGTAACCTTGATGATGTCTCCAAGCATCAAGTTAACCTTGCGATACATCTCTTTAACCTCATTGAACTTATAGCCTAGTCCAAATGAATCTACCTGAGCCTTTAGGTTTGAATACTGTCCGCCAGGCATCTCGTATTTATAGATTTCTGCTGATGGTGTACGTAGTCCAGACTCAAAGCTTGCATATACTGGTCTTACATCTCTCCAGTACTCTGAGAGCTGCTGGATTCCCTCGTAAGCGATTTCTGTATCTCTTGATGAGTGCTCAAGTGCTGCAACGATTGAGTTTAGACCAGGCTGTGATGTTAGACCTGCCATGCTGTTAAATGCAGCATCGACGATGTCTACACCTGCCTGAGCAGCCATGAGAACTGTTGCGATACCGTTACCGCTTGTATCATGTGTATGTAGATGTACTGGAATCTTAAGAACCTGCTTGAGTTCTCCGATGAGCTCTCTTGCAGCCATTGGTTTTAGAAGTCCAGACATGTCCTTGATACCGATGATGTGAGCGCCCTCAGCCTCAAGTTCCTTAGCAAGCTTGATGTAGTATTCTAGATTGTACTTTGTTCTTGACTTATCGAGAATATCACCTGTGTAGCACATGCATGCCTCAGCAAGCTTACCCTGCTTGAGTGTCTCGTCAAGAGCAATCTTCATTCCCTCTGTCCAGTTTAGTGAGTCAAAGATTCGGAATACATCGATTCCAGCCTTAGCTGACTGCTTAATGAACTCTCTGATAACGTTATCAGGGTAGTTCTTGTATCCTACAGCATTAGCACCTCTAACGAGCATCTGGAACATTATGTTTGGAATGAGCTTTCTCAGTGTTGCAAGTCTCTCCCATGGATTTTCGTGAAGGAATCTGAAAGCTGTATCAAATGTAGCTCCACCCCACATCTCAAGTGAGAAGAAATCCTTACCATAAAGCGCTGTACCAGGAGCGATTTTCTCCATGTCTATTGTACGAACTCTAGTAGCCATAAGTGACTGCTGAGCGTCTCTCATTGTTGTATCTGTGATCAAAAGTCTCTTCTGATCAAGAACCCACTTGCTTACCGCCTCAGGTCCCTGCTCGTCAAGTAACTGCTTCGTTCCTCTTAACTTAGCAATTTCCTCAGGGCTAACGCGTGGGAATACAGGAACGTCAAAGGTTGGCTTTCTTCCCTTTGTCTCATTAACAATCTTGTTTCCGAGGAAGTTAATAATCTTTAGCTCTTCATCTTCCTTGGTTCTGATATCCATAAGCTCTGGATGAGCTGAAATAAAGCCAGTGTTACAGTTTCCTTCAGCGAAGGTCTCGTGGTTTAGAACGTTTAGATGAAGCCGATATTTGTTTTAACGCCCTTGATCTGAGTCTCTCTAAGAGCTCTGATAGCCTTGCGTCTTGTTGCATCAAATGTAAGCGCTGTTGCTGTAACCTTAACTAGAAGGCTGTCGTAATATGGGCTGATTGTCGAACCAGTAAATCCATTACCACCGTCAAGTCTGATACCGTAACCTGAAGCACTTCTGTAAAGCTCGATAGTTCCTGTGTCAGGAGCAAATCCATTGCTTGGGTCTTCTGTTGTGATTCTGCACTGGATAGCATAACCTCTTGTCTTAATGCTCTCCTGTGACTCGATTCCGATTTCTGGATCAGCAAGTGCATATCCTTCAGCAACAAGAATCTGTGTCTGAACGATATCTATACCTGTCACCACCTCAGTAACTGTATGTTCTACCTGAATACGAGGGTTCATCTCAATGAAATAGTGTCTTCCGTCTGAGTCTAGAAGGAACTCAACTGTACCAGCACTGCGATAATCAACTGCTCTTGCAATCTTTAGAGCGTCATCACAGATAGCCTTTCTCTGCTCATCAGATAGGCAAAGTGAAGGTGTAAACTCGATAACCTTCTGATGTCTTCTCTGAATGGAGCAGTCTCTGTCGTAGAGGTGTACGATGTTACCATACTTATCTCCGACAATCTGAACCTCGATGTGCTTAGGGTTTTCGAGGTACTTCTCAATAAATATATCATCGATACCGAATGCCGCCTGAGCTTCACTCTTTGCTCTTCTGAATTCATTTACGATATCGTCCTTGCTTCTTACGATTCTCATACCACGGCCGCCGCCACCAGCTGCTGCCTTAAGCATAACTGGGTATCCGCATCTGTCTGCGAATTCAACCGCCTCGTCCTCGTCCTTGATAGCTGAGTCAACACCTGGGATAGTAGGAACCTCAACTCTAGCAGCTACAATCTTGGATTTGATTTTGTCGCCAAGCTGATCCATCATGTAGTGGTTAGGTCCGATAAATTCAATTCCTGCGTCCTCGCAAGCCTTTGCAAATTCTGTATTCTCTGATAGGAATCCATATCCTGGATGAATAGCATCAACACCCTTAGCCTTTGCAAGCTCAATAATTTCCTCAATTGATAGGTATGCCGCAACAGGAGTCTTTCCCTTTCCTATCTGGTAGGATTCATCTGCCTTAAATCTGAATAAGCTGTTCTTGTCTTCCTCAGAGTAAATTGCAACTGTTCTAATTCCGAGCTCTTGACATGCTCTGAATACTCTAATTGCAATCTCGCCACGATTAGCAACCAGAACACGCTTGAACTTCTTAATTTCTCTCATTGTATTTCTCCCATTCTCTATAATAAAAAATTAAACGTGTCTTAATATATATCAATGCATTACTGCATATGAATATCAATATTCTTATAAGATAGATTGACTTCAGCAGACCTGAGAGCCTCAGTAACATCCTCTTCTATCTTGTATGATAAGTTGTAGTAGTCATCCGCATTGCACCAAAGCTTAAAGTCTACAGAAAGTGCATATGCATCTATGGAGCCAACTCCAATTATCGGTTCAGGCGTGCTTAGCACGAGAGGATTGCTCCTTGCTACTGCAAGAAGAATCTCCTTAACCTTAGCTATATCCGTATCCTTAGCAAACTTATATACCTTGTCTATTCGTCTTATCCCAGACTCAGTGAAGTTAGTCAAAACCGAAGCTGACATAACTCCGTTTGGCACAGTCACAGTCTTGTTGTCACCAGTGTGCATCTTGGTGTACATAAGGTCAATCTCGTCGACAATTCCCGTCGCATCAACGCTTCCGTTTACTGCTATCAAATCCCCACACTTGAAGGGCTTGTTGATCAAAATGAGAAAACCTCCAGCGACATTGCCAAGACTATCCTTTAGGGCTAGCGCAATCGCAGCACCTCCAGCACCAAGTACTGTAACTAGCGATGAGGTGTTAAGCCCCATCTCTTGAAGGATGATGATGGCTAGTATTATCAAAAATATAACTCTGATGCCGTTAGTTATAAACGCATGCAGTGACCTATCTATCTTGGATCTCTCAAGCAGCTTGCGAAGTACTTTGATGAAGATTGTTACGACTATCCATCCAGCTATGAATGTTAGAATCGCAATTCCCATCTCCGTAAGTAAATTTAAAACACGCTCTGTACTTGGCATAATCTCCCCCCTCAGCCCTCTCACGGCTGCACCAGGGGCTTGCCGCAAGACTGTATCGAAATAGCAAAACGCATTCTTAGCGTCCTGCTCTTCTTCTTTCTATTTCCTTTAGCAGCTTCTTTCTGAGTCTGATATCGTCTGGGACGATTTCAACTAGCTCATCATCAGCTATGAACTCCAGCGCTTCCTCAAGAGTGAAGTGACGAGCCGGTGAAAGCTTAACATTTTCGTCACTACCTGCAGCACGCATATTTGTCGCCTTCTTAGCCTTACATGGATTAACCTCCATGTCGTTTCCTCTCGAGTTCATTCCGACAATCATACCCTCATAAACTCTAGTCTGAGGCTCTACGAACATCTGAACTCTTTCGCTGATATTGAAAAGCGCATAAGGTGTGCAAACACCTTCTTCTATCGCAATGGCTACTCCGTTATTTCTACCCGGAATCTCGCCCTTGTACTCTTCGAATGCGAAGAATCTTCTCTCCATGTTGCCTTCGCCACGAGTATCGTTAATGAACTCAGATCTATATCCCAAAGACCTCTAGTTGGTGCATGGTACTCTAGCTTAGTGTATCCGTTGTCACCAGACATCTGAACCATGATTCCCTTTCTGAGGTTTAGCTTGGAGATTACCGTTCCTGAATACTCATCTGGAACAGTAATTATAACTTCTTCGATTGGCTCAAGCGTAACGCCGTTTTCGTCCTTGTGGTAGATAACCTCTGGCTTTGATACAGCTAGCTCATAGCCTTCCCTTCTCATATTCTCTATCAAAATAGAAAGATGAAGTTCGCCTCTTCCTGAAACCTTGAAGCAGTCTGTTGAATCAGTGTCCTCAACTGTAAGACCAACATTGACCTCTAGCTCCTTGTTCAGTCTTTCTCTAATATGCCTTGATGTCACATACTTACCCACCTGACCAGCAAAAGGAGATGAGTTAACCATGAAGTTCATCGAAAGTGTAGGTTCCTCAATCATGATGCTGCCTAGTCCCTCTGGTGCTGACAGATCGCAGATTGTCTCACCGATTGAGATATCTGAGATACCTGAAACGACAACTATATCACCGCACTGAGCTTCCTCAACAGGTACTCTCTTAAGACCTCTGTAAACGAAAATCTGACCAATTTTGCGATTTTCTACGCTGTTTTCTTTGACAACAGAAACCTGACTGCCCTGTTTAAGTACGCCTCTTGTAATTCTTCCGATTCCTAATCTTCCGATATAGTCATCGTAGGCAAGCGTTGAAATCTGCATTTGCAAAGGCTCTTCTCTTCTGTCTGGGTAAACCTCGCAGTGTTCAATTATTGTATCAAAGAGTGGCGTAATATCGAATCCGCCGTAGCCCTCTGGTGTATGCTTTAGCTTGCTATCTCCCTGTCTAAACTCAAGTCCATCTATATCTGATGGGTCCTTAACAGCTATGCCCTGTCTTGCAACTCCGTAGAGGATTGGGAAGTTCAGCTGCTCGTCGTTTGAATCTAGGTCCATAAATAGCTCGTATACCTCATCGACAACCTCGTCGATTCTGGCATCCTTCTTGTCGATCTTGTTAATGAACAAAATAGGATTTAGCCCCCTGCTCTAGCGACTTGCTAAGAACAAAACGAGTCTGTGGCATAGGTCCCTCACTTGAGTCAACAAGCAGAATAACTGTATCTACAGTCTTCATGATACGCTCTACCTCAGATGAGAAATCCGCGTGGCCTGGTGTATCTACGATGTTTATCTTAACGTCATTATGCATTACTGAGCAGTTCTTAGAGTATATTGTTATACCTCTCTCACGCTCTATATCGTCGCTATCCATGACGCAATCTGCCATCGCTTCGTTGTCTCTAAATATACCGCTCTGCTTTAGAAAAGCATCTACAAGCGTCGACTTACCAGCATCTACATGGGCTATAACGGCAATGTTAATTATTTTTGTCTTTCAGACATAATTTTACCTTCTTTATTCATTGATTTAACAATAAATTATACCACGAAATGCTCATTATTTCAAATCTGTAATGTCCCAGTTTATCGCTTTTTTGCCATTTTTTTCTAGAAATTCATTGGTCCTCGTAAAATAGGCTCCGCCATAAAAACCATTATATGCTGATAGCGGGCTTGGATGTGCGCCCTCGAGTATCAAATGTCTTTCGTTTGTAATTAGGGACTTTTTAGCTCTTGCATTAGCACCCCAGAGAATAAAGACAACAGGCTCTGCTCTATCGTTTAGCTTAGAAATTATAGCATCAGTAAGTCTTTCCCATCCCTTTCCCTTGTGAGAATTCGGCTTTCCTTCCCTCACTGTAAGGCAGGTGTTCAGAAGCAGAACTCCCTGCTTAGCCCAGCTGAGTAGATAACCGTTATCAGAGCTTGGCATGGGCGTTCCTAGTTCCTCGCGAAGCTCCTTAAAAATATTTACAAGAGACGGCGGCTGCTTAACTCCTGGTTTTACAGAAAAAGCCATGCCGTGCGCCTGTCCTGCTCCGTGATAAGGATCCTGACCTAGTATTAAAACGCGAGTGTCAGCAAAATCCGTTTCCTTTAGTGCATTGAAAATATCGTGCATATCTGGGTAGATAGTCTGAGTGCGATATTCCTCTATCAAAAATTGTCTAAGCTTTTGATAGTACTCGCTATTAAACTCGCCAGCGAGCACCTCATCCCAGTGATTTCCTATGTTTACCATATCTCTCCTAAACATTTCAAGCCCGCAGCTTAGCGTAGTTTACGCGAGATGCGAGCTTGTTATTGAGCATATAGCCCGTATTATATCTTGTAACTTGTGATTCTTCTGCGAGTCATATCCTCGCCCATAATCTGCTGTATGCACCAAACATCAGGTGACTGAGCTCTTCCCATAAGCGCAATTCTAATAACTGTGCTCACATGTCCTACATGCCCCTTATAATCCTCTGGATTTTTCTTGTAATCCTTAGGCTTTGCAGCATATCCAAGCTCAACAGCTATGTTTCTGATCTTGTCAAACCACTGGCTCTGGTCGTCTGCATGGTCATAGCTTTCCATGTATTTCTTTAGAACTTCCCTTGCATCCTCAGCCGAAACCTCTGCAGGAATCTCATCCTCTCTTGCAAACATATCGTCAAAAAAATAGCTTATAAATTTGACAATCTGCTCTGCATAAACGAGGTCCTTTCTTGGCTTCTTATCGTTTCTACCAAGGTCTATAATCTTCTTAAGGTATTCCTCATCATCAAAGATATACATAATCTCAGGCTTAAATTCCTCAGCCCAGCCCTTTAGAAACTCTATGATTTCCTCTGCCGGGATTCTAAGAAGGACATCCTTACTGATGTCGTTTAGCTTATTCAAATCAAAGAGTGCACCAGAGTTACTCATCTTCTCTGTTGTAAAGGTGAACTCGTCAATATCTGCATCCTGATGCTCTGCTCTCCACTCCTCAAAATTGGAGTTTAGGATGGTTAGCAGATATTCTCTTACCGCAGCCGGATGGTATCCTAGGTTGCGATAGTAATCAAGCGATAGCTCTGGGTCTTCTCTCTTGGAGAGTTTTCGCTTGTTTCCGTTTTCGTCTAGCTTCATTAGCTGCGCTGTGTGGCAGTAGATTGGAAGCTTGAGGCCGAGCTTTTCGAAGAGCTCAACGTGGATTGGCAGTGAAGGAAGCCACTCTGCGCCTCTTACGACGTGAGTCGTTCTCATCAGGTGGTCGTCAACCACGTGTGCGAAGTGGTAGGTTGGGATTCCTGTGGTCTTGAGGATGACGACGTCCTGGAAGTTTTCCGGCATTTCGAGCGTTCCTCTTATCGCGTCTTCAACCTTGATTCTACGTGCCTTTTCTGGATCTGGATTTCCATCAGACTTAAGTCTAAGAACGTAAGGCTTTCCGGCTTTGATATTAGCTTCTACTTCCTCTAGGGCTTAGGGTTTCTGTGCGCTGCAAACTCACCGTAGATTCCAGGGTTTTGCTTCTCTGCTTCTTGCTTTGCTCTAATAGCAGTGATTTCTTCTTCTGTCAAAAAGCATGGATACGCCTTTCCTTCTCTCACTAGCTTCTTAGCAAACGAAGCGTAGATTTCTCCTCTCTTGCTCTGAGTGTAGTTACCATAAGCACCTGTATCTCCATCTAGTCCTGCCCCCTCGTCAAAATTAATTCCAAAGAATCTGAGAGAATCGATGATAATCTTAACTGCACCATCGACAAAACGCTTATCATCAGTGTCCTCGATTCTTAGATAGAATACTCCGCCTGACTGATGAGCAAGTCTTTCGTCTACAAAAGGCTCCGTAAAGGTTTCCGAGGTGAATAAAAACCAGTTGGTGATGGTCCTAGTCTTGTAACCTTGGCTCCCTCTGGCAGATTTCTCTTAGGATAGATTTTCTCATAGTCCTCAGGGCTTTTATCTATATTTGGAAACAGCAGTTCTGCTAATATGTTGTAATCCATTTCTTCCTCCACAAATTTAATCTCATATATAATTAATTATATAATATTTTTTTGCCCGTATTTGTAGTATAATGTCATCATGAGTAAAATATATATAGCAAAAGATGCACACTATCATCTTAAAGAGTATTTAACAGGGCTTGGGCATGTGCTTGAGCCAATTTCATCAAACGGAATTGTTGATCGCGGGATTTCTAATCATCCTGATATTTTCTTGTGCAAAATGGGAATTGGGGACAAGGCTCCCGTCTACATGGCGGCGCCTGAGGGACCTCGGCAGGTACTATCCTCAGGATGCTGCATTCAATGCAGCATGTACAGGAAAGTACTTCATACACAACCTTTCCTGTACGGCGGCGCGCCTACTCAAGGTCGCTGAGGAAATGGGAATGTACCTCATCGACGTCAAACAAGGATATACAAAGTGCAGCATCGCTATCGTTGACGAAAACTCAATCATCACCTACGATGCTGGAATTGCAAAAGCCTGTGAAGGCGTAGAAGATCTTTCAGTTCTTCTAGTGCAACCAGGCTTTGTTCGCCTCGACGGCTATGACACAGGATTCATAGGCGGAACCTGTGGCAGAGTTGGAGATGAACTTGTATTTAACGGAGACCTCTCCTCTCATCCCGATTTTCCAAGGATTTTAGAGTTCACAGAGGAACGCGGAATAAGATGCAAGTGGTTCCCAGAGTATCAGCTCACTGACATAGGCTCAATTCTTTAGTATATGAAGCTATAAAGCAGGGAGCATAGAGTATGAAGAAACATGCGATAATACCCATATTCATCCCCCATCTCGGCTGCCCCTGCAAGTGTGTTTTCTGCAATCAGCAGAAGATAACCGCAAGGACTAAAGCCGTGAGTACAGATGAAGTCAGAGAAACCGTCGAAAGATACCTATCGACGCTCGGAGAGCTTGACCCAAGCGAGATAGAAATCGCTTTTTATGGAGGAAGCTTTACTGCGATTCCAATAGATGCGCAGACCGCATATCTTGAGGTCGCAAACGAATATATAGATCAGGGAAGAGTTTCATCCCTACACATATCGACAAGGCCAGACTGCATAGACGAAGAGATTTTGGAAAATCTCAAACGCTATAATGTAAGCACCATAGAGCTAGGTGTTCAGTCCTTTAGCGACGAAGTGCTTAGACTATCCAAGCGAGGGCACGATAGCGACACCGCAAGAAAGGCAGCTAGACTAGTTAAGGAGCGAGGGTTTAAGCTTGGTATTCAGCTCATGATCGGGCTTCCAGGAGATAGCCTAGAGAGCTGCATTTATTCAGCAAGAGAAACTGTGGCACTTTCCCCAGAGCTAGCAAGGCTCTACCCTACTTTGGTCATAGATGGCACAGAGCTTTATGACATGTATGAGGACGGAAGCTACGAGGCTTTGAGCAAGGAAGAAGCACTGCTTCGCACCAAGGAGATGTATAAGATTCTGCATAAGGCAGGAATAAATATAATGAGGGTCGGGCTTAAGAGCACAGATATAATCGGCGGAAGCGATTTATCTGCAATCAACGGCGGAACCTATCATCCAGCCTTTAGGCAGCTCGTTGAAGGCGAGATAGCATATGAGGCACTTAAGGAACAGCTAGATGCTTTGATGAAAAAGACAGACGGCATGGGTCATGCACACGCGCCAAATATAGATGAAACAGGACTTGCGAAAGCTGAAGGTTCTTACGAGGCAAGTAGCCCACCAAAGCCAAAACTCAAGGTCGACCTATTTTCTAATCCTCAGTCTTTCTCCAATATGATTGGAAACTGCGGAATTAATAAGAATAGGCTTGGTGTTGAATATCCTAATTTTGATATAAAATATAGAACAGACAATAAATTAGCAAGAGATATTTACATAGCAGAACTAAAATAACTGGAGGAAAATATGGACAAAATCATGGAAAAAGCAGTTGTAACTGTTGTCGGCAAGGACGCTGTCGGCATACTCGCAAAGGTATCCAAGGCCTGCGCAGAGGCGAATGCAAACGTTATCGATGTAAGTCAGTCAGTTTTGACAGAAATATTCTGTATGATCATGGTCATCGACATCTCAGAGCTTTCAATTCCACTTGACGAGCTCAAGAAGAATATCGAAGCAGAGGCTACTGGCATGACAATTCACGTTATGCACGAGAACATCTTCAACGCAATGCACAGGATTTAGTCTGCTGGAGGGATACATGATAAATACAAACGACATCTTAGAAACCATAGGCATGATACAGGACGAATCCCTTGATATTAGAACGATAACTATGGGAATTTCCCTGCTCGATTCAGCAGATAGCGACATCGATAAATCATGTCAAAAGATATACGACAAGATTTGCCGCAAGGCAGAAAAGCTAGTTTCAACTGGTGAAAGCATAGAGAAGAAATACGACATTCCAATCGTAAATAAGAGAATTTCTGTAACTCCTATAGCAATGCTTGCGGGTGTTTCTGGCGGAGACCCAATCAAATACGCAAGGATTCTTGACAAGGCTGCAAAGGAATGCGGAGTTAACTTCATCGGTGGCTACTCTGCCCTAGTTCACAAGGGTTTTAGCGCAGGTGACCTTGAGCTGATAAATTCAATTCCTCAGGCTCTTGCAGAAACTGAGCTCGTTTGTTCATCGGTAAATGTTGGTTCAACAAAGGCCGGAATCAACATGGACGCTGTTGCTTTAATGGGAAAGCAGGTTCTCGAATCTGCAAAGCTCACAAAGGACAAGCAGTGCATAGGTGCAGCAAAACTAGTTGTTTTCTGTAATGCTGTAGAAGACAATCCTTTCATGGCTGGTGCATTTCATGGTGTCGGCGAGTCAGACACTGTCCTAAGCGTTGGTGTTTCAGGCCCTGGCGTAGTTAGATCTGCTCTATCAAAGATGGACCCTTGCGCAAGTCTAAACGAGGTTTCAGAGCAGATTAAGAGAACTGCTTTTAAGATTACAAGAGTAGGTCAGCTAGTCGGAAGCGAAGCAGCTGAAGTACTAAATGTTCCATTTGGAATCGTAGACCTTTCGCTTGCTCCAACTCCAGCTGTCGGTGACTCAGTTGCTCACATACTTGAGGAAATAGGCCTTGAGCAGTGCGGTACACACGGTACTACAGCAGCGCTTGCAATGCTAAATGACGCTGTCAAGAAAGGCGGAGTTATGGCTTCATCAAGCGTTGGCGGACTTTCAGGAGCTTTCATCCCAGTCAGTGAGGATGCTGGCATGATCAAGGCCGCAAGAGAAGGAACACTAAGCATAGAAAAATTAGAGGCTATGACAGCTGTTTGCTCAGTAGGTCTAGACATGATAGTAATTCCTGGAGATACGCCTGCTGAAACCATCTCAGCTATAATTGCTGATGAAGCGGCTATCGGTATGGTAAACTCCAAGACTACAGCAGTTAGAGTTATCCCCGCAATTGGCCTTTCCGAGGGCGAGGAGCTGAACTTTGGCGGACTTTAGGCTACGGTCCAGTTATGAAGCTTAGAGATAAGTCCCCAGCAAAGATGATACTTCGCGGCGGCAGAATACCTGCTCCGCTCCAGAGCCTAAAGAACTAATCGTTCATAAAAGCAAAATCAAAGCCTGTGGAAATCCACAGGCTTTTCGTTTCTTCTATTCTAATTTTCCTCGTCGCTCGAATAATCAAGTCTCTGAGTGTTGAAGAGCTTAGCATATCTGCCGTCAAGTTTCATGAGCTCAGCATGAGTACCCTCTTCTGCAATTCTTCCATCGTCAACTAGGATTATTCTATCAGCGTTTTTGAACTGTTGCAAGTCTATGCGCTATGATTAGGCAGGTTCTGTCCTTTGATAGCTCATCAAAGGACTTTTGAATCGACCTTTCTGTAATCGTATCAAGTGCCGATGTCGCCTCGTCTAGAATCAAAAATTCTAGGATTCTTTAGGAAGATTCTAGCTATGGAAAGCCTCTGCTTCTGGCCTCCTGAGAGCCTTGTTCCCCTCTCACCTACATAGGTATCAAACTGATCAGGCATCTCCATGATGTCATCAAATATCTCAGCCTTCTTTGCTGCTATGACAACCTCCTCATAGCTTGCTGATGGCTTACCGTATCTGATGTTTTTCTAGGATTGTGTCCGCAAAGATGAAGACATCCTGCTGAACAATTCCGATATTCTCACGAAGAGAATTCTTAGTCACATCTCTAACGTCAACTCCATCTATTTTGATGCTTCCACTGCTCACATCGTAAAACCTTGGGATGAGCTGGCAGACCGTAGTCTTACCTCCTCCAGAAGCTCCGACAACTGCTAGAGTTTCTCCAGCCTTAACATGAAGGTTCATGTTATTTACAACATCGTGTACTCCGTCGTATGCAAATGTAACATCATCAAAGTCGATATTTCCCTCTTTGACATCAAAATCAATAGCATCTGGCTTCTCCTCTACCTGAGGCTTAAGCGCCATGATTTCGCTGAATCTCCTAAGCCCAGCCATACCGTTTGCAAAAATCTCAGCAAAATTTGCCATCTTTCTAACTGGCGTAATAAATGCTGAAACATAAAGAGTAAATGTGATCAAATCTATGTAGTTAAGCTGCCCGTCCATTATGAGCTTTCCACCTATGGCGATAACTGCAGCCGGCATGATGCACATAAAAAATTCCTGCGATGCGTTGAAGGTTCCCATCGCTTTATAGAACTCACTCTTTGATGTCCTATACACATAGTTTGAATCCATGAATCTGTCGTTATCGACATCCTCGTTGGCAAAGGCCTTTGATGTCTTAATTCCTGAAATACATGACTCTATCTCTGTGTTTATATCAGCAATTTTCTTCTTTACATTAACCGAAGCTCTCGACATCTGCTTTCTTGTCATCACGACAATCAAAAGGAAAATAGGTACAAGCACAGCTACAACTAGTGCAAGTCTCCACTCTATGCTAAACATAACTATCAGAGCACCTGATATCGAAAGTATCGCAATTACAAGGTCCTCAGGACCGTGGTGTGCAAGCTCTGTAATCTCAAAGAGGTCGCTTGTCAGCCTGCTCATCAAAGTACCAGTCCTATTCTTATCGTAAAACTCAAAGTCCAGACTCTGCAGTTTATTGAAAAGGTCCGCCCTTATATCGGTCTCAACTCTGATACCGAAGGTATGTCCCCAGTAGGTCATAATGTAGTAGCAAATCGACCTAAGCACGTATGCAACGGCAACTATAGCCATTACAACAAAGAAGGTCCTGTACTTGCTCTGCGGAAGCATATCGTACATCGCAGTCCTTGAAACTAGCGGAAACGCAAGGTCGATAAATGCAATCATAATGGCACAAAAACATGTCGAGCGCAAATATCTTTCTATGCGGTTTGAAATATCTAAATAAATCTCTTAGCATCCTGTCTCCTTCCAAATATTACTTATTTATATATTTCCATAAAAATGGATATAACACTTAATATAATCAAAAATCTTCTGTGATATATTCTACCACAGAAGACCTTTTTATAATGAGTATTTAAAAGAAAAATCTTAATTTAATTATTCATCTTTGCTTACAGCATTCTTAACGCCATCAATTGCGCCTTCTACACTATCCTTTACGTTTTCTGCTACTTCTTTTTACTTTAGCGACCGCCTTTTCTACTGCACCTTCTTTTTCAGTCTTTTTATCTCCACTTACTTTTCCTAGACCTTCTTTTTACAGCACCCTTAGCCTGATCGATTTTGTTTTCTATTGACATGATATTAACTCCTTTCAGTTAACTACTGCGGTGCACATCTTATGCACGTGTTATTTATGTTATACACCCCTTTAATTGCTTATAAACATTAAAAGGCGCCAAATTAATGACGCCCTTTGTTAATCAATTTATTATTCCTGATTACACTTAATTGCTGCCTGTGCAGCTGCTATTCTTGCAATTGGAACTCTGTATGGTGAACACGAAACGTAGTTTAGTCCTAGCTTGTGGCAGAACTCTATACTTCTTGGGTCACCACCGTGCTCTCCGCAGATACCTATCTTTAGGTCGTTTCTTGTCTGTCTTCCGAGCTTAACTGCGATATCGAGTAGCTTACCTACACCCTTTTCGTCAATTGAGCGGAAGATATCTTCCTCAAAGATATTCTTCTCAATATATGTCTCGATAATTTTAGCAGTATCGTCTCTTGAGAAGCCGTATGTCATCTGAGTCATGTCATTTGTACCAAATGAGAAGAACTCAGCGCTCTCTGCGATTTCATCTGCAGTAAGTGCAGCTCTTGGAGTCTCAATCATCGTTCCTATCACATACTTGATATCCGATGACTTCTCCTCCTTACATCTCTCAGCTTCCTTAGCAACGATATCCTTGATATATGCCATTTCCTTATCGCTTGATGTTAGTGGAATCATGATTTCAGGAACGATGCTATAGCCCTTTTCTTCGCTTACCTCAATGGCAGCTTCCATGATAGCTCTTGTCTGCATCTCTGCGATTTCAGGATAGCTTATAGCAAGTCTGCATCCTCTGTGACCAAGCATTGGGTTGTTCTCGTGAAGCTCATCAGTTCTTCTTACAAGCTTTTCGTATGGAACGCCAATCTTGTCAGCAAGGCTTCTAATCTCAGCATCTGTGTGAGGTAAGAACTCATGTAGTGGAGGATCTAGAAGTCTAATAGTTACTGGATTCTCCTGCATAACCTCGTAGATTCCCTTGAAGTCGTTCTTCTGGTATGGAAGAAGTGCATCAAGAGCCTCACGTCTTTCGCTTTCTGTATCTGCAACTATCATTCTTCTGATAGCTGGGATTCTATTCTCCTCAAAGAACATGTGCTCAGTTCTGCAAAGTCCAATTCCCTCTGCACCAAACTCTAAAAGCCTTAAGCGCATCCTCAGGCTTATCTGCATTTGTTCTAATCTTGAGGCTTCTGATTCCGTCAGCCCATGACATGATAACGCCAAAGTCCCCTGATAGGTTTGGCTCTACTGTATGGATTTCTCCCTCATAAACCTTTCCGTCATAACCGTCAAGTGAGATTACATCTCCCTCTCTGTAAACCTTGTCCTTTGTCTTGAGCTCTTTCTTATCCTCTGAAACTAGGATTTCTGAACATCCTGCTACGCAGCACTTACCCATCTGTCTTGCAACTACAGCAGCGTGGGATGTAACTCCTCCCTTTGCTGTAAGGATTCCGCCTGCTGCGATCATTCCTGCAAGGTCCTCTGGTGAAGTTGTCTCTCTTACGAGGATAGCCTTCTCGCCCTTCTTTACTGCAGCTTCAGCTTCTAGAGCGTTGAAATATATCTTACCGCTAACTGCACCTGGTGATGCTGGAAGTCCCTTTGCAATAGCTGAAACCCCCTTTAGCTCGTCCTCGTCAAATCTTGGGTGGAGAAGCTGGTCAATCTGACCTGGCTCTATTCTCATAACAGCTGTTTCTCTGTCGATGAGACCTTCTCTTTCCATATCTACAGCGATTTTGACCGCTGACTGAGCTGTACGCTTTCCGGCTCTTGTCTGAAGCATGTAAAGCTTGTTACGCTCAACAGTAAACTCCATGTCCTGAGCATCCTTATAGTGCTGCTCAAGCACCTTTGCGATGTTCATGAAGTCCTCATATACCTCAGGGAAAGACTCTGCCATCTCGCTTATAGGCTTAGGTGTTCTAATACCAGCTACAACGTCCTCACCCTGTGCATTTACAAGGAATTCACCGTACACGTGGTTGTCTCCGTTTACAGGGCTTCTAGTAAATGCTACACCTGTTCCAGATGTATTACCCATATTACCAAATACCATGGACTGAACGTTTACGGCAGTTCCTAGTGAATCAGGAATTCTCTCCATTCTTCTATATCTAATCGCTCTGTCGTTATTCCATGAGCGGAATACTGCCTTTACGGCTTCGATTAGCTGAACCTTAGGATCTGATGGGAAACCACCTTCCTGTCCATATCTAACAACCTTCTTGTAATCATCGATAATTTCGCAAGAGCCTCTTCATCAAGATCGATATCATACATGATTCCGCGGTCGTGCTTTGCTTTATCTATGATGTCTTCAAAATTCTTGCCGTCTATCTCCATAACTACGTTTCCGTACATCTGGATAAATCTACGGAAGCTGTCTAGAGCAAATCTTCTATTCTCTGTAAGGTCTGCAAGTCCCTTAGTTGACTCGTCGTTTAGGCCTAGATTGAGAATGGTATCCATCATTCCCGGCATAGAGAATACCGATCCTGATCTTACAGAAACAAGAAGTGGATTTGTTGTGCTTCCAAAAGTCTTGCCTGTTACATTCTCAAGTTCACTCAGCTTTTCTTTGATCTCGGAAATTAGTTCCTCGCCAAGCTTTCCTCCATTGCGATAGTACTCGTTACAGGCCTCGGTTGTAATTGTAAATCCGAAAGGTACTGGAAGTCCTATCTTTGTCATCTCTGCAAGGTTAGCGCCCTTTCCGCCTAGTAGGCTGCGCATATCCTTTGATCCTTCGTTAAACGAGTAAACAAAATGCTTCATGCTGTTGTTCTCCTATTTTTTCACTTAAAATACAAGCTTTTCTTCGATATAGCTTCTTACTTCTGAAACTGGAATTCTTATCTGCTCCATAGTGTCTCTATCTCTGATAGTTACGCAGCCGTCTGTCTCAGTATCAAAGTCCACGCAGATGCTAAATGGAGTTCCGATTTCGTCCTCTCTGCGGTAGCGCTTACCGATTGATCCTGATGCGTCGTAGTCTACGTTAAAGTACTTGGATAGTTCTTCAAATATAGGCTCTGCAACGACTGAAAGCTTCTTTGATAGAGGTAGCACAGCAGCCTTAAATGGTGCAAGTGCTGGGTGAAGCCTTAGGACAATTCTTGTATCCTCTTTGCCGTTATCGTCAGTTGATAGAACCTCTTCATCATATGCATCAACTAGGAATGCAAGCGCAACTCTATCAGCTCCAAGCGATGGTTCTATGCAGTATGGAACATATCTCTCATTTGTATCTGGGTCAAGATATGTCATGTCCTGACCTGAGAACTCTGCATGCTTGCTAAGGTCAAAGTCAGTTCTATCTGCGATACCCCATAGCTCGCCCCATCCGAATGGGAATAGGAATTCTATATCTGTTGTCGCGTTGCTGTAGTGTGATAGCTCTTCCTTTTCGTGGTCTCTTGTTCTGATGTTTTCCATCGTCATTCCAAGTGACTTTAGGAAGTCAACGCAGTATGTTCTCCAGTAGTTAAACCACTCTAGGTCCTCACCTGGCTTACAGAAGAACTCAAGCTCCATCTGCTCAAACTCTCTTGTTCTGAATGTGAAGTTACCAGGAGTAATCTCGTTTCTGAATGACTTACCAATCTGTGCAATTCCGAATGGAATCTTCTTACGTGAAGTTCTCTGCACATTCTTGAAGTTTACGAAAATTCCCTGTGCAGTCTCTGGACGAAGGTAAATCTGCGACTGTGAGTCCTCAGTTACACCCTGGAAGGTCTTAAACATCAAATTGAACTGTCTGATGTTTGTGTAGTTGCTCTTACCACACTCAGGACAAGCAATCTGCTCATCTCTGATATACTCCTCTAGCTTCTCATTTGACCAGCCGTCGACAGCTTCTTCTGGAAGACCTTTTTCGCTGCGATAGTCCTCAATTAGCTTATCAGCACGAAATCTTGATCTACACTCCTTGCAGTCGATAAGAGGGTCAGCAAAGCCTCCGATGTGCCCAGATGCCTCCCATGTGCGTGGGTTCATCAAAATAGCTGCGTCGAGCCCGACATTGTACTTGGATTCCTGAACAAACTTCTTCCACCAAGCCTTCTTGACATTGTTCTTAAACTCTACGCCCAAAGGACCGTAGTCCCATGTGTTAGCCAAACCGCCGTAAATCTCAGAACCAGGATACACATATCCTCTGTTCTTTGCTAATGCGACAATTTTTTCCATCGTTGCTTTACTGTTTTCCATCTGTAAAAATAACCTGCTTCCCTTGTATTTCAAATTAATTCAAATTGAATTCGGATTTGATTCCGATTATTCTTCTACCTTTTCCTTAACTGTGTCTGCAGCATCCTTAACAGCATCTGCTGCTTTATCAACTGCTTCCTTTGCAGTCTCTTCTACTGCTTCCTCAGCCTCTTCAATATCGTCTAGATTGATATCATCAGCAAAATCGTTCTTAACAACCTTGCTCTTAGCCTTAGCTGCTACATCAGCTGCAACATCCTTAGCCTTGTTGAGAGCTTCTCCACCCTTATTAACTAGGTCTGAGTAAACCTCTGGAGCCTTCTCCTTCATGTCAGCATAGAAGTCAGTTCCCTTCTCCTTAGCTGTATCATAGAAGTCATTAGCCTTCTCTGATAGGTCTATAACTGATCCGTCGTCCTTAACAAACTCGATCTTGCATCTAAATCCTAGCGCAGCAACAACACCAGCAATCATTCCCCATGGTGCGATTACTGTTCCTACGATACCTACATTTAGCGGAATGTTTAGGAATGTGTTATCGTCTCTTGATACTACGATTCTTGAAACATTACCCTTGTCAAACATCTCCTTCATTCTGCCTATCAAAGCATCCTTCTTAGCCTTAGTACTGTTCTTGTCTGAGCAGTCTACTGTCTCTTCAATTGCAATTATCGCATCTACAACGTTTCCGTTTGCTGCTTCTAAAGCTTCCTTAGCTTCCTTGTAGGTTACCCCTGTGCGATCCCTTACTAATTCAATTTTTTCTAATGTAATTTCCATTGTAAACCTCCTATACAATGCTCGGATATAGCTCGCTCTTTAGCGTTCCCACATCCATATGATATGAAATATATTCTCTTAAAATCTTATAAAGCTCCTCCTCAGTTTCGGCATCTAGCATGATGTTTCCGAAGGCTGAGATTGGTCTTTTGGAGAAATATTTAATTATATTAACTATATCAAATTTAGGGCTATAAATCAATCTCGGCTTTGCCCTAGACTTAGAATTTTGTGCGATTTCCTGCTCTATTTCTCTCATGCATTCATCGCATATCATTCCTCCGTCTTCGACGCTGAAATACCTAAGCCTTTTCGCATCGTCTGGCTTTGATCCGCAGACCACGCATTCATCTAGATTTGGCAGCATTCCCACGGCATCAAGCAGCTTAATTTCATAGGCTATGACAAGAGTTATGAAGCCCTTGCTTCTATCCTCTAGCGTTCCAAGAAAATCCACAAGCTCGTTCAAAAGCTTTGGCTGAGGAAGCTCCTCAGGAAGCGCCTTATCCGTAAGCTCTAGCGCAAAGGACGCCGCAAAGTACTTGTCTGGATCCTCTCCTATTCGGAAAAAGCTCTTAACTACCTCTCCGCTGTTGACATTGTAGAAGTCACGGCTCCTAAAAATCTCATAGCGCCCGTAGGTAAAGCGGTTTAGACTCAGCGTCGCCTTGCCCTTGCTGCTCTTTTCTGAGATACTTGTGCCCGCGCTTATCTTTCCGTATTTCTGAGTGAATATGGATAGCATCTTCCTGCCCGAGGTTGCATTTATTCGCCTTAAAATGATTCCTGTAGAATCGGCAAGCATGCTATCACCTGTCCTCGCTGTATCCGAAGTTTGAGATAGCAAAGTCTGAGTCACGCCAGTTCTCTTTGACCTTTACAAATAGCTGTAGGTAAACTCTAACTCCTAGGAGCGCTTCTATCTCTAGCCTTGCGCTCTTTCCTATGCCCTTTAGTTTCTTTCCTTGCTTTCCGATGATGATACCCTTGTGCGACTTCCTCTCGCAGTAGATAACAGCACCGATTTCGGTTAGCTTAGGATCTTCCTTATAGCTTTCTATCTCAACGGCAACGCCATGTGGTACCTCTTCGTTTAGGTACATCAAAAGCTTCTCTCTGATGATTTCACTTACGATAAAGCGTTCTGGGTGATCAGTTACCATATCCTCTGGGAAGAACATTGGTCCCTCCTCAAGATATCCCTGAATCGCCTTCACAAGTTTCTTTACATGGGTTCCCTTGAGAGCCGAAATGCCAAATATCTCATCAAAGATTCCCATCTTCTCATAGACATCATATGTCCTTTTGAACTCCTCTGGGTCCATGGTATCAACCTTGTTAATAACTAGGAACTTTGGAGTTTCAACATCCTTAATCATATCTAGGATATAGGTATCGCCTCTTCCCTTATCCGGACTTCCATCTACAAGAAATAGTATTACGTCAACTTCCTTATATGTCTTAATAGCTATGTCATCCATAGCTGCTCCAAGCTTATTGTGAGCCTTGTGAATTCCTGGAGTATCGATAAACTATCTGGCTTGAGTCTCCATCTTCCGTATGCTCTGTATAAATACCTCTTATGCTGTTTCTCGTTGTCTGCGGCTTATCTGTTGTGATTGCGATTTTCTCGCCCAGAATGGAGTTCAGCAATGTCGACTTTCCGACATTTGGTCTTCCTATAATTCCTGCAAATCCCGACTTCATAATCTAAATCCTTTCGGTAGTAGTTCATCGAGACTTGTCACCTCGATATTCTCTTCATCTCTTCCTATTATAACCTTGAGATTTGGTGCAAACTCAAAGAGAAACTGCCTGCACATTCCGCACGGAACTGCCTGGTCTCCTGAATATGTCGCAACAGCAATCGCCTCAAAGTTTCTAAAGCCCTCTGAAATAGCCTTTGCACATGCAACGCGCTCAGCGCATATCGTAGCGCCATAGCTTGAGTTTTCAACATTTACACCTGTAAAAATCTCACCAGTAGTCGTCAAAATTGCTGCTCCAACCCTAAAGCCCGAAAACGGTGCATAGGCATTTCTTGCAGCTTTTCTTGCAAAGCTTATATAGCTCGACATCTGTTATATTACTCATGACTTCCTCCTTTAAGAAGCATTTCCCTAAACTCTCTTAAGCTTAAGCTCAGTCATTACATCTTCTTCACGCTCTCTCATCTCAGCCTTCTCTTCCTCATCCATGTGGTCGTAGCCAAGAAGATGAAGAACGCTATGCGTAAATAGATATATTATCTCGCGCTCATATGAATGCCCAAATTCCTCAGCCTGCTCCTTCGCCCTATCCTCGCAGATTACGATGTCCCCAAGGCAGATTATCTGATCCTCAGGAAGCTCGTTAAAATCCTCAAACTGAGGAAACGAAAGCACATCTGTGACCTTATCAACGCCTCTATATGTGCTGTTTAACTCTTTGATTTCTTCCCTGTCCACAAAGCTGACCGAAAACTCGCAGTTCTCCTCTGGAATCCCTTCCTTTTCTAGGCAAAGCCTTGCGCTTTCCTGCATCAAAGCTAGCAGCTCCTCGCTGACCACCTGTTCATTCTCAAAATATATTTCCATTATTTTTCTTCCTTCTTTGGATGATGCTTATAATACCTATCGTAGGCGCTGATTACGCGCTTAACCATCTCATGTCTTACGACGTCCATCTCCCTCAGATAGCAGAATTCTATGCCCTTTACGCCCTTTAGGACTCTCTCAGCATCTATAAGTCCGCTCTTCTTTCCGGTTGGAAGGTCTATCTGTGTCACGTCACCTGTAACCACAATCTTGGAACCAAAGCCCATACGCGTCAGAAACATCTTCATCTGCTCGCAGGTCGTGTTCTGAGCCTCATCAAGTATGATAAAGGCATTATCTAAGGTTCTACCTCTCATGTACGCTAGTGGAACAACCTCTATAATCTCACGCTCTTTAAGTCTCAGGGCATTATCTCTTCCGAGAAGATCATAGAGCGCATCGTAGACTGGTCTAAGATATGGGTCTACCTTATCCTGAAGGTCTCCCGGCAAAAATCCTAGCTTCTCGCCCGCTTCAACAGCTGGCCTTGTCAAGATTATCTTCTCAACCTCTTTGTTCTTATATGCGCTTACTGCAAGAGCTACTGCAAGATAGGTCTTACCCGTTCCAGCTGGTCCTATGCCAAAGACCATGTCACTCTTTCTCACCGCATTGACATAGCGCTTTTGGCCGACCGTCTTGGCCTTTAGAGGCCTTCCCTTTGCTGTAAAGCAGATAACATCTTTTCCGACTCCGCTTTCGCTGTATGAACCGCCCTCAGCCTTGAGCTGAATTACGTAGTTCACCTTTTGTTCGTCGAGGAACTCTCCGCTATGCATTATATCTATGAGCTCCCTGAGCATCTCTATAGCTAGATTAGGCTTTTCTCCGCGTATCAAAAGTGAGTTATCTCTTTGCACTATCTGAACACCTGCTGCCTCGCTGATCAGATTCAGGTTAATATCTAGGTTTCCAAACAGTGCGACTCTGTCCACTGTCTCATCTATATCAAAACTTATAAATGCGTTTTCTCTCGCATCGTTTTTGGCTTCTTGTATTGTCAAACAAAGACCTCCATAGCTTGAAAAATAAATTATTATCCAGTGTAATTATATAATTTTTTTCCTATGTTTAAGCAAGTTTAGGCTGGCAATATCTAGCTTTTTGTGCAAAGTAATTTTCGCTGGCTTTTTAACAGGCAAATCAAGGCGCAAAAGGACCGGCGCCCCCTTGACTACCGGCCCATAAATATAGGCTATTTGCTATATTTTCTCTTTTTTTGATACAGCGATGAATGCTAGACCTGAAAGTCCTGCTATCATGCTGTATAGCGCCATTCCGCCATCATCGAAGGTATTAGGCTTTCCGCCCTTCTTTCCACCGTTTGGCTTTACTAGCTCCTTGTATGTATTTGTCACTTGGAACTCAGTCTCATCGCCCGTGATCTTGCTCTCGTAGCTTGCTACCGCGTCCTCTTTGACTGTGTACTTAATTAGCTTTCCATCCTTGAACTTAGGCATATTCGCAAATGTGTGCGCCCAGTTATCTCCTGCGTTCAAATCTACTTCATCAGCCTTTACTCCATCAGCAAATAGCGTGATGTGTACGCTCTGCGGACGTCTTCCCTTAGCATCGTTATCGTCATTCCAGATTTTCTTTACTGGGATATTGATTTTTGCTGGATCATGAGTGTTTGTAATAGTTGTACCATTAATCTCTGCCGTGTATCCTGGAACGCCTATCTCCACAACGCTATAGACGATTTCATCGCCATTTGCATCGTATTTTGCTAGGTTTTCAAACTTGTACTCCCAGTTTCCTAGCTTTGTTGCTTTGGTAGTCTTTCCTGTATCTATGCCATTTGCAATTAGTCTTACGGTCACTTCATCAGGTCTTATTCCATCCTGGTCGTTAGCATCGTTCCAGATTTTCTTGCCCTCGAGCTTAATTTCTGGGTTAACGAGCGTGTTCTTCACCTTTGATCCGTCATAGCTTACAGTGAACTCCTTATCACCAAGCTTAATCTTATCGCCTGCATTCAGTGCATTTCCGTCAGCATCAACTTCCTTAACTGTGTAAACGTTCTTTGTATTCACTCCGTTTACTGCGTCAGTATCTGGCAAGTTATCAAATGTAGCCTTAAAGTTATTATCCTTATCAAGAATCTTTTCCTGCGTTGTTGCGACGCCGTTTTTGAAGAGCTTTACGGTAACTGACTGCTCATTTGCGTTAGCCTGCGATAGGCCGCTCCACCCTTTGATACAGTCAGCTTTGTTGTAGCTGGAATCATAGGGGTGAAGGTCAAGGACTTCTTATTTGTAACTGTGAAGCCTGCATCCATGCTTCCGCTTGTCGTTGCTCTGTACCAAGCTCCGCCTAGCTTAATGTCATTTGATGCGTCTAGCCCCTTTTCTCTTACGGTGTATGCATAGTCAACTCCTGCTGCATTTGCCTTTTCGAGATTATCAAATGTAACAGTCCAGCCATTTGCTGCTGTAAGCTGCTTTTCTTCTACTACAGCTCCATCTTTTAGAAGCTCTACATCAACACTTGTAACTGGCGCTGTAATTGCTGTGCCTGCGTGATCCTTCCAAAGCTTCTTAACTGTGATATCTCTTGTTACTGGAGCATCGACATGGAAGCTAACTGCTGCTGGCTCCCTTGTGAGCGTAGATGTGTTTCCGCCGATGTTGTAATCTAGTACTGGCGTGATTACGTTCTTTTTCTCGTTATATAGATGATTTACATCATTTCCAACCTTGTATGTGATATCAACTCGTCCGCCATCTCCTGGAGCAACTGCAGATCTTGATACTAGCATAATCATATTAGCATCTGCAGGGTCTGTAACTATATCATAGTCTGCTGGCTGCGGCGACTCATTTATCGGATATGTCTTTCCGGCCTTGAGCTTTATGTACTTCACCTCAAAATTAGGTGTTGTCTCAACCTTCTTAAGCTCAAGCGGAAGCTCGTTCTTACCTTCTGGCATAAAGCCTGCTCCGAAGTTCAAATCCTTCTTTAGCAGTGGAACAAAGAGACTCACGCGATCTAGCTGCGATGTCATATTGTTTCTCACAGTGATACGGAGGGTTGCATCGTCTCCTGGTTTTAGAACTGGAGTAGTTGCTTCTTTTGCTGTCTCTGATGTATTGTCGTATACATATGACTTTCCTGTATCAGGTATCAAAAGTTCAGACTTAGCGCTTACCTCATATGCCTGCGTAATCTTGATTCCTGGACCCTCGGAAAGCGATACCATGTCTTTTCCGGAGTTAACCTTCTCACCAAATGTAGCTGTGTACTTACTAGTGTTCCAGTTGCTTGCATCCCACTTCTCACGCTTTATAACTGCGTCTATGTCCTTGAAGTCCTTTGTTGTAATTCCGAGGAAGTCATTGATGTGATATGTCTTAACTCTCGCAGTCTTATCAGTCTTTACATCAAAGGAAATGTTCATATTCTTGCTTGTAAAGTTAGGCTGATACTGACCTCTAGTCTCATCGCCTATGTCTATTGAATACTTCCAAACTTTGATTTTGGTTCCGTCCTTCTCAAACTCACCAACATAGCTTGGTGCGCTGAGCGTTCCGTTTGTCACGGTCAAATTGGAGTACTCGAAGCCCTCTGGCATAATCATGTAGATTACCGGCTCCTGAAGTGGATTCCAGTCCCAGTTAGCATCGTCAATTCTTCCCGATACCTTGAAGCTATCTCCACCGTTTATCTGTGTCTTATTTATTGTTCCGACACCGTTTACAACTCTTGGCTTGTCCGACTTTCCAACAACTTTAAATGTTTCTGTTCCTGATGGAGTCTGGCCTGTCGTATAAACTTTGATTGTTGACACTACGTCAGCACTTGTTCCCTTCTTCCAGGTTCCATAGATTCCTGCAGGGATGTATGGCCATCCGTAGTACTCATCGTAAACGTATTTGTTGCTTGGATTCCATGTCTCAAGTAGGTCCTGCATACGTCTTATTCCGTCGTATGATGCTGGTATTGGTCCAAGGTCTACCTTGAGAGTTTTGATTGAATCGTTTATGCCAAGTCCAAGCGCTTCGTTAGTTATCAAAGCTGATGCGTCTCCCGATGGCTTAATCACACTTGGGTCTGCTGTTCCGCTTCTGCCATCAGCCGTAGTCCAGTGTATCGTTCCATATGTCATGCCTGGTGCATAAGGAATTGTCACGCCGCGAATTATTGCTGTATCTGCGTTATCAATGTCAAACTCTATTGTCTTTGGCTGCGTTGGAATTGAAAGCTCGTTTTTAAGAAGCAAGCTTCCTAGACGCACATTGTATGTATCGTTCTTCTTTAGCGCCCAGTTTGGCATAGTGTCAACAAGCCCGTGTGAAAGTATTCTCTCTGGCGTATTTCCGTCAATGATAGTAACTACCATCTTAGCTTCCTGCGCTTTAGATGTTCTTCCCACATTTGGGTTATCATTCCAGATTGTCTTGCTGAAATTTTTGATCACTACATCAAATGTAGAACCGTTTGGCCTTGTGCTATTTGCTGGAACCTTAAGGTGTGGATAAAATGAAAGTCCGCCTGAATATGAGCCTGGCTCATCCCACTCTACTGTTGTCGTCTTAAGTCCACCGCTCTCAGTTGTCGATACTACTCTTCCATTTGTGTTATATAGAGCCCTTTCTTCTAGGGAAACAAACTCGATATCGCTTGGATATACTATCTGTACTGTTGTCTTGCTTCCTGCTCTTGTCAGGGATTTTCCACCCGTATTTGATACGTTTATCGTCTTAGTTGTTCCACCCTTTGATAGAACCTCTGTGGCCTGATTTGTCCAAAATCCGTATTGCAATTCCTGAGTAGAAATCGCATTAAAAGACTTAGCATCGATATTATTTGTGGCATCGGTGCTTAGGCTAAGCTTAAACAGATTGGATAGAATTTGGTTTGGATCCTGGTTTAGATAGGCCTCATCTACAACAAAGCATATCTCTCCGACCGAAGATACATTGGTCAGCGAAACCTTGCTCTTGTATTTGAGAACACCATTTCGGGATTGCTCGGAGCCTGCAGCCGGGTAACCGTAAGGTGATGTGCCTGTTCCCGTCGGCGTCTTTACTAGAGACTCAAAACCTGTCGATACGACCGGTCCCTCAGTAAATGTTGCTCCTGGAAGTGTTTTGATATATACGCCATCCCCAAGTCTCAGGTTGAGGTAGGTGTTTGAGAACTGCAGATTCGATGGAACCGAATAGCTCACATTGAGCGCATAGGTCACACCAGTCTTTAGCTTAGGTGTCTGTCCGTTTAGCAGGTCTGCTACTACGGTACCTGTTTCAGAATCTACTATCTTGATGCTAGTAAACTGAAGTCCTGTGGTCGTTTCTGCATTAACCACTGAGTTTGTCATAGGCGTTATGCCCACAACTACAATTAGAATTGAAAGCAAGCACGCAAAGACCTGCTTCACTCTATTTTTCATAGATATACCCCCTTATTTATCTACTTTCTGTCTCATTAATCGCTAATCGAAGGGTGTCTAAACTAAGATTGGCCCTACTATCAAGCCTGTCAATCTCCCGTCTGACCACAGCTTGGAAAAGCTATTAATCCATACGCTTCATTATATACTTGTTTGTGACAGCGCGCAACATGTTGACTGAAAACTTACCCGTTTGGTAAAAGGGGATTTTTCATCAAAAAATGACACCCTGATTAGTGGGCGTCATAGTGTTGGTATTGACTTTTAGATTTTTTATTGATAAAATAGATTCATTGACATGGCGGTCGCTCTCGCTTGTAAACTCCCTTTGTGGGGTTTGAGAGGACTCGCCATATTTTAGTTTTTGTAGGTTGCACACTACTGCAAAAAGTGTTACACTATCACATAGTAATAAGAGTACTGTAGGTAGTAGTCACCTACACCCTACACTGGGGGTCAGAAATTCAGTGTCCGCCAAGAACTATTACCGTAAGGGATACGGTAAGCGTAGCGTGTAGCGATATACAGCGACATCCCAACAGAGCCAGGAAGTTCCTGGCTCTTTTTATACGGTTAATCGTACTTACGGGGTTATAGGACAAAAAAAAACACCTTTCACATGGATTTCATGTAAAAAATGTCCTTTAAATTCATCGTTATTAATCAGGTTATTCACACTATCAATATTTTGAATACATGTACTGATTTAATAATAACCTAATTTGTGTGCTAATTCGTCTTCTGATTTTCTCATTTTTTCCCTTAACTCTTCAGGAATAACTATTTTTTTGGATTCCTCTGCACTTGGCATTTTGCTGTCGTCTATGAGATCAATTATCTCTCCATTGATTTCCATTAACATATTCTACCTCTCAACAAAATATAAATATTTTTTTAATTCACTCATGTAATTAGCTAGGGTATTACCACCTTTTTAAGTATTATTATTTTCTTACCTGTAAAAAGCACCATGCCTTGAGATATTTAATATCTTAATACAAGCCGAACTCTCTCGAAACTTTTTCAGCGGCCGCCTTTATCTGCCTTTGTATTTCTTCGGGAATCACAATTTTCTTAGATTCCTCTGCACTTGGCATCTTGCTATCGTCTAAAAAATAATCGTAATCACTAATAGTCTCTTCTTTTTTCTTCTCTCTTTTTTTCATTTCTACAGTTCCTTACAAATATATCCTGCCCTATTCTATATTTTCTAGGCAGCTTGTTTTAATATATTTAATGCTTACCAATCTATCTCCTCTGCATCAGCCAAATCATAGACTCCAGTTAACACTTCCCCATCATAGTTCACCGATATGCCAAATGGCTCACCTATGCCTAGATCGTTTTCGAGGAAGATAATTGCCCATTCCTTGTTTTCATAGAAGGTAAACTGTGGACAGTTGAATGGCAAATTTTTTTAGCTTTGACAAGCTATCTGCGTCTTCTTTTGATAGACCAAATAGCTTTGGTTCTGAGATTAGCTTTTCCCTAAGATCCGCGAGAGCCTTTTCTTCGTAAGCTTTCCAGTTTTTGGTGATTTTAGCTATGAAGTCCGCGTCTGCTTGGTCTAGTTTTAATGTCTCTAGGATTATGTCAAAGCCTAGCTCGCTTCCTTCTAGCCCGCCGTGCCAGCAGTGAATTTGCTCGGGGCTATCTAAGTATTCTAGTTTGCCAAGTTTTGGGTGATTTATTGTTTCTGCCATGCCTAAATTCTCGTCACATTCTGGTTTAAAACCGATTCCATTATTACATTCTTTTACTTTCTTAGGGCTTCCTTCAAGATACCATTTTCGAGGAATGCCATCAGGGTATGCCTTACAACAACATGTGTGTGGATTTCCATCGTCGCAGAAGTGTTCACATTCTATACAATCTGAAAAAACTACCATCCTATAACTCCTTTGTATGCAAAAGTTTTCTGTGTCCTTTTACACGTCGTTTCTTATGACGTCTTCGAAGGTTTCGCCTTTGACCGCCACATAGCTTTCGTTTCCGCCTTTGAGCATGACTACTGGTGGCTTTGGCAGTCTGTTATAGTGCGATGCCATGGAATAGTGATATGCTCCTGCTGTGCATAGGGCTAGCGTGTCGTAGCGACCTACTGATGCTGGAAGCATTACGTCCTCCTGTATGATGTCACCTGACTCGCAGAGACGGCCTACTACTGAGGCTTTGAAGTCATTTGCTTCGTCCATCTTGTTTGCGAGTAGACAGGTGTAGTTTGCTTTGTAGAGCGCGTATCTTGGTGAATCGGTCATTCCGCCGTCTATGGAAACGTAGTTCTTGTAGCCAGGGATTTTCTTTACTGTACCTACTGTGTAGAGCACCATGCCTGCGTCTGCGACTATGGATCTGCCCGGCTCCATGTGGATTTCTGGCATTTCAATTCCGAAGTCTTTACAAGCCTTTTTGACTGCTTCTGCTACTTGGCCTACCTTTGTTTCTATGTCAAGGTATGGGTCTGTGTCTACGTATCTTACGCCGTAGCCGCCGCCGAGGTCGAGCTCTGGTGTGATGAAACCGTACTTTTCCTTCATCTCCGCTACGAACTTTAGCATTACGACTGCTGCACGCTCAAATACATCCTCTTCAAATACCTGTGAGCCCACATGACAATGGAATCCCATCAGCTCTATGTGTGGCTGCTTGAGGGTGAAGGCGGTGATTTCTTCAGCCTGGCCTGTTTCTATTGGGCTTCCGAACTTGGAGTCAACCTTACCTGTGGAGATTGCCTCGTAGGTGTGTGGGTCGATTCCTGGGGTTAGCCTTAGGAGTATCTTTTGCTTTAGGCCTCTGCGCTCTGCTTCCTTTTCTACTGCGATTACTTCCTCTACATTATCTGCGACAAAGTAGCCGATGCCGTGTTCCATGGCGTAGCTTATGTCTTTGTCTGTTTTGTTGTTTGAGTGGAAGTAGGCTTTTGATAGATCAAAACCTGCTTGGAGCGCTGTGTAGATTTCGCCAGAGGAAACCACGTCTATGCCCATCTCCTCTTCTCTCATAATCTCGTACATGCGCTTGAAGCAGTTTGCCTTTGATGCGTAGAGCGGTACTGCCTTTTCGCCAAAGTGCTTTTGGAAGGCAGCCTTATATATTCTGCACTTTTCCCTTATTCTATCCTCGTCTAGGAGATAGACTGGTGTGCCGTATTTCTTTGCTAGTTCAACTGTGTCCTGTCCTGCAAACAGTAGGTGTTTGCCATCCTTTTGAAACCGAAATGTTTTCGCAGATCATTGTTTATCCTCTCATTTTTAGATTCTATCTAATTTCTTCGTAAATTATACCATAGCTTTTGGAATTTATAGCATTAATATGCGCGCCTTGTCTAGTTTTTCGTTCTGGGAGTCCTGTTTTTTGGACTGCTATATTTCACATGTGCTTACTAGGTCTTTGATGTTTTCATCTGTTACCTCGCCTTTACAGACTACATTTGTCCCTCCTCTTAGGTAGAGGTTTTCTATTTTGCCATCCTTTTTATCTGCATTTACGATTAGTCTTCCGCCTTGCATGTCTACTTTGATGTCTTTTCCATTGCTTTCGCCTTTTAGCCTTAGGATGCTGACAAGCGAGCCGGTTCCTGTGCCACAGGCTAGGGTGAAGCCTTCTACTCCTCTTTCGAAGGTTCTCTCGTAGTAGTGGTCATCTGCGAGCTTCTCATAGAAGTTGACATTTGCTCCCTTTGGGTAGTTTTTGTGACTTCTTAGATATGCTCCTATGCGATATAGCTTGTCTTCATCAAAGCTTTTTAGGCCCTTTATCTCTACGACTAGGTGCGGAATTCCTGGGGTTCCAAGCTCTATGTAGGAGCAGTTTAGGATTTCGCCTTCGCATTCTATCTGCTCGTCTAGCCTGATATTGTAGGGTGTGTTTAGCCTGATTTCGTATTCGCTTTCGTTTATGCGTCTTCCTATGACTATTCCGGCTTCAGTTTCTATTCTTTGCTCTTCGCCTGCGAAGCCGTTTTCGTAGGCATAGCGACAGATACACCTTGCTCCATTTCCACACATTTCGCTGGTTGAACCGTCGTTATTGAAAAAGAGCATTTTTAGGTCTGCACCTGAGCCTTCGCCTTCGTTTTTCGACTATCATGAGGGCCGTCTGCTCCAATGCTGTGATGCCTTTCGCAGAGAGTTTTAGCTAGGAATGGAAGGTCCTTTTTGTTTGATTTTTAGCAGGCTATTATCTATGATTAGAAAAATCATTGCCTGTTCCGTTCATTTTCCAAAAATTTCATACTGCGCCTTTTTCTTGCTTTTATTTCCTTTGATAGTTAAAAGCATAAATCGTGCCAGCTTTTATTCGAGCTCTATGCCATAGCGCTTTATTTTTGTCGTAGAAGACTGATTTTGATAGCTCTAGCTCCTGCATAGCTTTCTTTCGGTTTCCGTTATGCTTTATGAGGACTTCCTCAATTATCTTCTTCTCGCCTGCTTCGACGCGGGCTTTGAGGGATATGCCTTGTGCTTCTGGCTTTGTTATCATGAGATGCTCTGCGTAGATATTGGTTCCGTCGCAGAGGGTTATTGCTCTTTCGATTATATTTTCGAGCTCTCTGACGTTTCCCGGCCAGTCGTAGGCTGTGATGAGGTCCATTGCTTCATGTGAGAATTTCTTTTCGTCCATGCCGTAGGCTGATAGGAGGTTTTTGAGTATGGATTCTGCGAGGAGGCTAAGGTCTTTTTTGCGCTCGCGTAGTGGCGGCAGCGCGATTGGAAATACATTTATTCTGTAGTACAGATCTTGCCTGAAACTTCCTTTCTTCACCTCTTCTTCGAGATCTCTATTTGATGCCGTAATGACTCTGACGTCAATATCTATAGGCTTGGTTGAGCCGACGCGATATATTCTCTTATCCTGAAGGACATTGAGGAGCTTTATCTGCATCTCGGGAGGGATTTCTCCTATCTCATCTAGGAATATTGTTCCGCCGTTTGCCTCCTCGAAAAAGCCCTTTTTTCCCTTTGAGTCTGCGCCCGTAAATGCGCCTGGAACATAGCCGAAGAGCTCTGATTCTATGAGGCTTGGCGCGATGGCGTTGCAGGCTACTGTTACAAATGGTGTGTTTTTCGCCTTTGATGCTGTGAATTTCGCGTGCTAGCTTAGTTTTACCTGTACCTGATTCTCCTGTGATGATTACGTTAAATCTTGTGTTTGCTGCCTTGTATGCTAGCTGCTTGACCTTTTGCATTTTGATGGAGTTTCCTACTATGTTTTTTAGGAATTCTATCTCCTGCATTTCATCCCTATATGCTGTGAGTCTTGATGCGTTTTCGATTTTTTTCTTTTAGGACTGCGCCTGCTTTTTGCTGCTTTTTGGGCAAGCTCTCTATCGCGTATGAAGATGTATACGCCGTCATCTTTTTGTGCCCTTCTTAATGCGTATCATTTTGACTAGCATCCAGCGTCTATATATTTCAAGTACCTTTTGGATTTCTGCTCCGTCTTCCGAGTTTAGAAGTGCTTCTAGTTCTTCTTGGAATTCCTCGCCTCTCAGCACGCGTCTTGCGCTCATTCCTACTGTTGGGACGAGCACGCTGTTTTTCGTCATTAAGATTCTTTTCTTGGTAGCTCTTTCCTCTTAAGAGTTCTCCTGCTTCTTCCCTCTATATCCGTAGCCCTTTGCCTGAAAGAATTTGACTTCCTTGGTTTTTGCGTCTAGGACTACTAGGTGGCCTACGCTTTCGAGGTAGTCCATGCAGTAGGATTCGCCAGAGGCTGTAATTTTGATGTTTCTGCTTTCGCAGTCTAGGGAGACTGAGATTTCGAGGCTGTCTAGCTTTGTTTGGAGGGTGATTAGTGGCTCTGGGACGTAGGCTCCGAAGGTCTTGTAGACTGGCTTTGATGACTTATCCTTATAGCGTCCTATGGCTAGGACTATATCGCCTTGGCTGATTCCCTTGTCTTTGATGTTTAGGCACTCGAGGTCCTCTGGCCTCATCATGTCATCGTTTCCGAGGTCGTTATCTGCAAAGATGACTATGTCGCCTGGCTCGATTTGGCCTGCGTCGTGCTTTTGGTGTCCGATGGTTTTGATACCTAGTATTTCCTTGGCGAGCTCGCTGAAGTCACCGATGATTCCATCCTTATCCACGTAGATGTATCCGGCGTTCATGCCCTTTACTATGGTTTTTAGTGTTTCTGCTCCGATGCTTTTCATAGTTGGTCTCTCCTTGTATGCGCGTGATGCCTTGCTTTGCCTTTGATTTGCTTTGCCTTCGGCCTTGACCTTGGCTTTGACTTTGGCAGGCGTTTTTATTTTGATTAGATGTTCAGATAGAACCTTAGGATTCCTAGTATAAGTAGGTGGACTGGGTAGAAGGCGTAGTTTAGCCATTTGTACTGCCTTCCCCTATCCCCGTTATATGTCAGCGTCAGTCCGAAGCCTAGGATGGACCAGAGTTCTTTGATGATTGAGATATACCCGAGTCCTGCTCCGATGACTGGCTTTTGGCGGAAGATATAGAATATGTATGCGACGAGCACTGCGTGATAGTCGTAGTCTAGGCTTAGCCAGGTTGCTATGAAGCATGAAATCCCTAGAATTGGCAGGCTTGTTATGAACCAAAGCAGCGTGTTTTTTAGTTTCGCTCTTATGCTGTCGATTAGCCAGATTACGCCTAGGCACAGGGATAGCGTGAACATCATGTTGTTCCAGTTTGGCTCAAAGAAGGTCCTTGAGACGAACATATCAAATGGGACTTCGGAGATAAGTCCGAAGATCAAAAGGCTTGCGAGGTATTTCTTGCGATTTCGCGTCTTGAAGAAGCCTTCTATAAGGAAAAACATGAAGATTGGGAAGGCTATTCTTCCGAGCACGGAAAATATGTTCGATATGTATAGCAGCGCGCCTTTGCCGTTTAGCATGGGCGTTATTAGTGCGTTATTTATGTGGTCTATGAGCATTGAAATAAATGCGATGTATTTTAGCTGCGCTCCGCTTAGGATTTGGTAGGGTTTAGGTGTGTGTGTTTTTGGGGTTGTGTATGCGGTTTTTGGCTTGCTAGATGGCAAAAGTTATGTGTGGATTTGAGGTCATAGCGGCTCCTTTTAGACTGCATGTATTTTTGCAGTCTGGTTTTTACTCAAACCAGGCGATTGCTCTGATTGGCGAGTGGTTTCAGTTTTCTAGTTTAAGTGATTCTATTTCTGGATAGACAGGTATGTTTTCTTTAATTGTGTGTGTTAAATCTATTACTTTCATGTGGTGTCCTTATGGAGATTATAGCATAAGTGAGCGTTAGTTGACTTGAACCAAATCTAAGATTTTAAAAAGTTACACAAGCAATCTTAACTCATTAATCATAATTATAAAAAGCACATAGATAAAAGATTTTGCTCTTAAAAGCTATGTGCCGTTTATCAGCAATATGTTTCTCATAAGTGAAAGTGATTGCTCAATATTTTCAATTTAAAAAAAGCAATAAATTCATCTTTATATTTTTTTAAAACTAAAATTCTAAATGTCCTTTTTATATACCACATTACATGTCCTTAATTGAAGATTTTATATGTTTTCTTTCTTCCATTGACAAACCATATTTATCAAATAATTGTTCATCGATTTCATTTATAGATTTAGACCAATCAATATCTGATTCGCTAGTAAAATCTTCAATCGGTATAAATCTATAAGTTTTTACTTGAAGCATCTTGACTTGCCTTTTGCTTGCTTATGCATAAATCTCACAAATTTTGTTGTTAGGTACTTACTAACATTTATAGCAGAATTCTTATCATTTATCGTCCCTGCGCTAACTACAATATATGATTCCGTACAAATACTATTAGGTTCTCCTACAAAAGAATTTAGATTGTCATCATTTAATTCTGTACCTAAGTTGTTTGCTCTCGGAACATAAACTTTCCATTTATCTATCCAATCTTCATGTGATTTGACATGTTTTTTCAATATAGCCTATACATTTATTTTTTTACCAATACAAATTATAGGTTCATTTAAATTATCGCAACTTTGCTTAAATATGTCTGTTTTTAATTATATTCGATTCTATCCCGAATGGTTTTCTTGTTGATACCATTGATGAAAAAAATTTTTCATCATAACATTCATTAAAAAAATCTTCTTGATTATACACACAGCTATTGAATCTCTAATGAATATATCTACACCATCAATAAGTAAATTTCTTTTTAATCCTTGAAATAACATGATTATCTTTATGGGTTACAACAGTAACTTCACTATCTGTTTTTGAAAAAAATCATTTATAAAAGTGGCAAACTCCCCTCTATTATTTGTATTCGAAACACATCTTCTGGCGTTAAAAAAATCATGTAGTTCTTTTCATAGTATTATCATTAAGCATCTGATTTCTAAAGTTATCTAACCCCTTACCTCCAGCAAACCATCTTGAAGGAGTAATAAAACATGTATAATCAGATGCAAGACTCTTCCCTATAGATACAAAAATGCTGGTATATAGGTTTTGCACTTGCCTGAGCTCCCCCATCACTCATTTGATATGGCGGATTACCAATTACAGCCCCCAAATCTCACTGTTTCCTCACCTACCTTAAATTCATCTTCTAACGTTATTTTACTAAATGTCTTTTTCTGTTTTAAAAATCTCACTTATTTTTCTTATAATCTACTTCGTCTTTATCATCTTGTATATTAATCAAGTCATAAGCATTGAATTCCATCGCAATATTTTTCGATATTCAAATCTAATATTTCATAGAACCTCCTGGTAAATTCATATGCAATAGAAGACGTCGGAATAGAGTAGATAATATCCCTTACATCTTCGTGTGAATAACCAAGTTCAAATGTCAATCTCTTATATAAAGAAACTGCGTACTCTCCAGATTTACTTGCAATGTCGAGCAATTTATATTGATTTGAAACAATCTCTTTCAATCCATCTTCAGATAATAAGCCAACCATTTCATCACAGACATTTGATGGTGTGATAACCTCCGACTCTGACATTCGATTAAATTTCTTTATTGATGTCATTGCTCTTGTCAGCGGTTCAATGCTTTCATCTGATGCAAGCATCGATATATTCTGTATCTTGTAATCTAATCCACTTCTTTTAAAAAGGATCCATCTTTTCACTGATATTAACAATGGTTTTTCTTGTCTAAATTTAAGTTTATCGCAAGTCTCTGGTTTTCATCACTATCTATAACTTTTTATAATATCATCTAATGATGCAACTTTGTCTTTGGCTAAAAAAATGAAAAAGAACAGTAACCTCTGATAATATGTTTTTTTATCTTGCTTTCAAGTTTTTTTATTTCATTATCATTTATTTTTAGTATAGTCTTCTGTTTTATCTTTTACATTATGTCTATCGTCCTTAAATTCATCATCTTCGTGCTCATTTAAATCCAAATCATCACCACTACCCTTATAAGGATCAATTGATAATCCTTGTTTTGAATTAAACTCACCCTGACTTTCCATTATTTTTTTCTAATATCTTCATCATTTAAAATTGATAAATCTACCGGAATATCCAATACTTCGTCAGATATACTCCTTTGATTGTTGTACTCGCTGATTGCCTCTAATATATTAGTAGCATCTACCTCTTTAATCTTATTATGATTCATCGTAATTACAGGAGATATTTTGAGCTCTTCAACAATTCTTTCTTTTTTTAATTTGCTGTTTCCGTTTTTCTTCTGTGTTGACATTATAAATCAACGATTTTTGTTCCTGCATTCTGAACAACCTATAAGGATCAAAAATCAACAAGTAGTGTTTGTGGTTTTAAATTTTCTTTAATAAATCCTTTTTTTCACTTGATAATGTCCTTATATATTGATTTTGCAATCTAAAAAAATCGATTGATCATATTCTTGTGGAGATGATGTATCTTTAAAATATAACATAGTATCCCACTGCTCAACAGTAGATCCAGTAAGCATTCTGTTAACCGTTAATGTTATAGTCTTCTTGTTTAAGTCTTCACACTCCTTCACTTTATTCTTAATATCACTTGGTTTTTTTATATTTTTTTCCTGCATCAACGCCAGATATGTTTATAATTTCATACTCATTGAGATTTTTAAAAATATCTTTTTCGATCCCTTAAAAAGTTCTTCCATCGCATCACAGGAAGCACAATATGGAAGCACCATTACCATGTGTCGGCACATTTTTCCTTCTTTGATTTTGTCATAATCCAAGAAACCAAGTAAGTTTTCATCTTCTTTTGAACCATCTATAACCTGAAGTAAATCTAATATTTCTGCCTTATTTTTTTAAACTTTTTGATGTCCATTATTTATGGCATCTTTCTTTATAGACTCAGGCTCAAATAATTTGGAAAATGCAAATGTAACTCCACTTTTTTTAAGGGAGTCCATTTTTTTCACGTGAAGATTTGTTTGGATTAAATGCAAATCTAACCATTTGCGGAAATCCATAATACGGATTATCCCATTCGTTTATATTGTCTTTATAAAGATTATTTTTATCCCATTCTTCCTGTTCCTTCACTATATCTGTGAATTGTACAAACGAGATGATATCATCTTTTTCAAACTCACTCCCCCATTAAGATACGGTATGGTGTACCGGATAGATGTAGTCTAATCCTTGCATTGATTTGTTTTAGTTCCTCTTCTGCTATATTTACATCAACATTATCATCATCAAGTTTATTAATGTTGGATTTATCTAATTTCTCATATCCTGCTTTCTCTAAAATTTTTCCAAAAGATTCAGCTCTTGCTCCGAAATGAGTTTCATCAATTATTAGCAAATCAATTTGTTCTTTAAAAAGTTCTGCATGCTTTTCTTTGATTTCATCACCCTGTAAATCTTGCAATGTCAAGAATATTACAACCTTATTATGTTCATCTCTATTTGTCTTAATGATGTTTTCGCTTGAAGCTAAATCATAGGATTCTAAAAACACATACTCTGAAAAGTTTCCTGCCCCTTCAACAGTTTTCTTCCACTAATCTTTTACATCAGCTTTCGCCGATACAACTAAAACGATATTAGCTGAGATTTCTAATGCGCAGCAGAGCGAAGTGAAAGATTTTCCAAAACGCATAACAGCATACATCAAAAGATTTTTTCGTCCGTTATTTACAGCATTTATAAAACTATCTACTGCAGCTTTCTGATTTGGTCGTAAATCCCATGCATCTCCACGTTCATAGTGATATGTTTGTGGTAGCCTATTATTAGAACTATAGTATTCGTACTTACCAGAATTTGATATATAGTTACTTTCTATGTCTTTTTATAGCATTATCTATATCATTAATATCAGCATATTTAAAGAATTCATTACTGTAAACGACTCCGCTGTTCAGCTCTTCATGACGCAGTCTTTTTCTTGACAGATCGTTCTCTAAGTATTTATGAACTGAATAATCTCTGAAATATGTATCTTCATCAATTATAGCTTTACTATCGTATTGTTTTTTTAGATTGGGATAAGCACGTCTCCATTCATTTAGTCTTTTAGATACTGGTCTATATGTATCACCAACCTTTAAATAATTTGGAACTTCTTCTGTTGTGAATGCGTAGATGTGTGGTTCAACTCTACCTACAATAATTCCGTCCAATACCTCTGTACCTTTTGTTTTAGTATCGTCCATGATTATTCTCCTCTTAATAAATCCTTAAAGGCGATAATTCTCTTTGCTCTCCAGTCCTTTATAATGCAATATGCCTGTTTAGCCTCTTCATTATTAAATATTGAAATCTGCTCGTCAGGATTAACAGGGTTGCTATATGGGATTGTATATGTTAGACCATCCATCTGCCAAAGATTCCACGATATAATCCTTGCAATTTTTATTAGCTCATTTTCATATGGAGATCTGCTCATCATATCCTCCATGTAATCACAATATGATGCTAAAAGGTTTTCCCTGGCAATCAACAAACTATCTCCATGGAATTCAAATCCATACACGCTTTGAAATACTCTTTCCGTCCACTTATGCCATTCTTCATCAGAATCAACATTCTCTTTTACAACTCTCATTTTTCTATCTAAAATACCTATTCGTTCGTATAAATCCAGAGTATTTCCTGTGACAGTATCATACCGACTGACTAAGTAAGGAGCCTCACCGCATGTGATTTCTAATCGCCTATCATCTATGTATTTCTGCCATGACTTACTTTTACTATCAGGAAACTCTATCTTACCTTTATTGGGTATCCATGTTTTTTCTTTTTCAATATTGAAAACATCGTCTCTTTCAAACCATGAATTATCTACTAAGTTATTTTTGAGCATTACATATCCAGCTAGGAGTGAAAACCTCTGCTTTTTCTTTAGTTCTAGTCCCCTGACTTTCCTTTGTTTTCATGATTCTAGGTTGAATCACATTTGAATTATCACCGGTAATTAATCTAGCTAAAATAGGATAATGTGAATAATATTCTTCACCTAAAACTTCATAGTCATCCGTTCCCCATATAATATTTCTTTTGGTAGTTCTATCTATAAGCAAGGTTTCTAAAACGTCTTTTACTCCACATTCCTTCGTCAACATCTATTGTAAATGCCATTTATTTATCCACCCCAATATTTTTTTATCAACACAGACCAATTCCCCTACATCAACACCTAGAACATTACATATTCTACCTATGACTGTTAATGAGATAGCTTCCCCTTTTACCATCTTCGATATAGTCGCAGGAGATATCCCTGTTAGATTTATAAGATCCTTCTTTTTCATATTATGATCTATTAAGTTTTTCCATAATCCATTATAGTTGAACTTCATAATTACCACCTTATATTTCATAAAAAAATATATTTTATATACAGTTATTATATCATATAATTCAATATCTCAACATATGTTGTAAATATAAATAGCATTAACTGGGCATTGTATCTATACCTTAGTTAACTGATAAAAAAATGCATCCTATTTCACATGAAAGTCAACACTTATAATTTAGATGGATACCTTTTTTTATTTGAATGTGGTTGATTTCTAAATTATCTTATGGATAAAAACTCCAAGCTCCCTTCCCGAGTGCCTTGGGATAGATGAATTACACAGTCATGAGTTATAAAGACGTAATTCAAGTTACATTTGTATTTTAGTAGATAACGAAATACGAACCGTTTGGGATGTACTCGATTCAAGAAGCAAAATGGCACTTTCTCTATTCTTTTCTAATATACCAAGGGAAGAACGACTTAGGGTAAAATATGTTACTATCGATATGTGGGAACCGTATAAAGATGTTGCAAGAACATACTTTCCTAACTGTGTAATAGCTGTAGATCCTTTTCATGTCATAAAGCATCTTACCCAAGGTTTTGAACGTCTTAGAATAGACTTAATGAACATGTCACCGTATGGTTCAAATGCATATTATCTGCTTAAGAAATGGAGCCATCTTCTTACAAAAGATAGTGTATACCTTGATAATGACAAGGTATACAATTCACGTTTTAAATGCAAGCTTAACAGGAGAGATTTAAGAGAAATGATATTCAAGACTTTTCCTGAATTATCTAAAGCGTATAGTCTTAAAGAGCTTTATCGAAATATGAATAAAAACTGCTCATTTGATGACAGGAGACTATCTAACTCATTCACTGAAAATGTTAACGGAAAACTGCGTACTTATCTAGCAGTATCTAGAGGAATTAGTAATTTTAATCGCTTCAGAAAGAGAGTCATCTATTCGCTTTCTAAATATGTTCAATATTCACTAAACAATAGCCTGCACAGTGATAGTGTTCCTAAAAGAAAAAGAGGTACATACAAGAAAATTAGAGATTAAGTATTCAAAAAGCACTTCAAGCATTTGACCTTGAAATGCTCTTGATTTCATTGGTACCCACACGATAATTTAGAGTTTATGAAAAACCTCACCCACACGTTAATTTAAAGTACCTTACTCTTCAAAGTCCTTGATTCTTCTTTTTTAGACAAAATAAACTCAGATATATTTGGAAATTCAACAATAATCGTACTACGAAGTTAGCTGAGTTAAGAATGTCTACTAACTAGCTCAGCAAGTATAGTTATTCATAAATCATATTCTCTATGTAGAATTCTTGAGTTTGTCGGATGGATGAATTACATAGTAGTGACTTATCAAGATATAATTAAAGTTTATGTTATACTATTAAAAAATTATATAATATATTAAAATATATAAAATTTACCATTTGAGTCGGTCCAACCTCTCGATTAATAAATTACCTTGATTTGAGTCTATCATCTTTAAAAAAATTACAACGTCCATACATATAGCCTTTTAAAAATTACTTATACTACAGATATTATGATATTCTAGATGACTCATTATTCCATATTTCTACAATAATAAATATCACTTTTTATTTTTACATAACTAGTAGGAAGAAAAAAACTTTATCCTCTTCTACATTAAGACCCGTTATTTTTTTATAGAAGATTTTTGAATAAGCGTTTTATCATGATTAATCTTCAAATTGATTTTAGACAACCCATTTTCTATATCGCTTTTCAATGCCTTAATTACTTTTTGTGTAACCTGGTTTCTTGAGCCCTGATATAATCATATCATCCGCATATCTTGTGTATATAATATCAAATTCTTTAAATCTTTGTGTTTCTGTGACTATAAAATCATCAAAATTACGCAAATATAGATTTGCAATGCAAGGACTAGTTGGAAATCCCTGCCTTATAGCTCCTTTTATAGCAACATAAACTTGCCAAATTTATACTAACAATTTCAGAATAACCTATATACCTAAAAAAGCTCAATAACAGATTTAAGGTTAATCGAATCAAAAAAATTTTTCAATATCAATCCTCAAACACCATCGATCACCAATTTTTGCATGTTGTTTTAGCATTTGTAAGTATTGATTTATTTGGAACGAAACCATGGACACATTCATTTAAAGGGATTAGACATAATATTTTTTTCAAAAAGCCATTTCTGTATGTACTTTTAAATGTATCGAAGGTTCATACACATCTCTATATTTTCCATTTCTTTTTTTCACTCTGTAAAATTTTTATATCGCGCGATACAAATTCAGATATGTCTTTATTTGTAATTTTGAAGGTTCCTCTTAGATGACATTCATCTATAAAGTTTGGTATTTTTAATATCATTATTATTTATTTTAAATACTATATATGTCATATTAGTTTTTATTTTCTCCAAAAAAATGACGACTACTTTTCTATAAAAATATCTAAGCGTTTACCGCTGATATTTTTATGAAACGTTGCTACAGATTTTCTTAGATTTAAAAAAATGTCAAAAGACCTTTTCAGAAAAATCTGTAGTAACGATTGATAATAAAGATATTATCCTTTGATAGCACTTGCTAAAAAGCTAGTCGTCATATTTAATTATAGCAATTTACTATGATAACGACAATAAGTTTGATAAAAGTTTTTCGTCATAGAATTCTATCTTATCTTTTAAAAAGCTCATCAAATGACGTATCCGTAAGATTATTTTCCACAAGCAATATTTTTACTTTTTGTAATCACATATCTCATTTTTCCTATTAACATATTTTATGTATCCATTTCTAGTTAACATATTTAAATACGCTAGAATCTGTATCGGCAATAAATCTAGATAGTATCCGAGAAGTTCGATATCATCATTATCCCTTATAATAAGAATAGCCATCAATAATTTTTATATCGTTTCTATATTTATTTATATTCACTATATATTCGCCTCTTTATATTTTCATTCAATCTATTATGTGCATCTTTATCCAACGATATATTTTTCTCTAGGGAAGGCTGGTATCCACTTTTTTTGTTCACCTACCTGAGTGTAAAAAAGCATAATTCGAATTGGGAGAATTTATATACGATGCAATAGCAGTATCCATACAATACTCACTCTCTCTCAAATTGAAAAATTTCATTTTACTCTTGTTTTTTTCTTCGATAAAAAAATATTATTCCCATATTTCTCATTTATTTTGTATTCCATATTAGAACAGATTTTATCAAATTCTATACTAATTACTTCGCTTAATCGATATGATAATATTGTTTTATTAACCTTCTCTAGCCCTTCTTCTGTAACAGCTAAACACAATAATTTGAATTTATAACCACGATATCCTAAATTCAAAAAAACATCTTTATTTTTATCAATGAATGTATTAACCGAATTACCTGAGCAAAGGAAATCATCAATAAGTATATAATTTTTAATCCTTGTGTTTTTATGTTTTTCAATTACTGTTTTTAGACTTTATACGTTTTTTTAGTTCCTTTGATTTATCTTTTTAGAATTTTCTTTTTATCACTTATATGTTTTAATATTATAGAATTCTTCATTTTGCTTTTGCACTTTGAATGTTATCTTCGCATTCAGTCATTTCATTATTCAATTTTATTAATTGACGCTCTAATCTATCAATATCACTATTTATTTTATCAATCTCTTTGTCATCACTTAACAAATTAGATAGCCACTGTTCTATATCACTTTCATCTTGTGTCATTACTTTAGGGATTTCTAAAAATATTTACTGTATCTATAAATAACTTTACAGATGATTCAACTCGTTTATGCATTCTTAATGGTAGTAAAATTATATCATTATTTTGTAATCGATATATCATCCCTGCAAAGGCATCAGAAGAATTAGACTTAGAATAGTATAATGACTCTTTAAGAATGAGAGAAAAATATTTAAATTTATCTCTTTTTATATTCTTTTTTTCCAAAAATTATATGCTTTAATGAATTGTTTCTTTTTCTTTTTCATCACGATCAAACTGTATTTTTTTAATATATATATTTTTTTCTATAAAAAGAAAAACACGATATTTCCCCAAATTTGAAACTTTTGAATTGGCTATTCTCAATTGAAAATAATGTCCGCATACTAAGTGGTCATTGTATTTAATATTTCTACAAAACATTCTTAACTGATTGCTTCTTTTTAGTACATTCATCTCTAAATAGCTAAATTAGTACTCGTTCCAAGGATAATAACTACAATTCAATTATATCTACAATTGTAATCGCCAATGATTTTAATTATGATTTAAATCCTACTATTATGTCAACTTCACAACGGTAAAAGCTGATATATTAAGCCTTTAATTTTCGTTATTAATACTTGTATATAAATACCTTTTCTTTACTTTTACACTTTTTAGCAGTCTTTCTATTTTTTTAATGTTGAGCATATGCTATTGCTTCAGTTCAACTAAATCAGTTGTACTTATTTTTTTAAATACCAAATACTCCATTCTTATAACTTGTATTATTTTACATATTTTTAGGATATAACATTAAGAGACACTTTGCAGATGTGATACTAATAGTTAAACCCCACATCATGAGCTCATCACAACTTAATGAAACCAAACCACACTTCTATATATTAATGCGTCACTCGGGTTTAATAATTTTTCATGTAATCATCAATCCATCAAATTCCCGAAAAACATACTACTTCCACTCGCAGTAGCTCGGAGACTCAAGTTTCGCACTTTAATTCGCTTCCATCTCCTGTCTGTTGCAAAGGTACTACCTATAAGTTAAGCCAACGCTCGAGCGATTGGCTTAACTTGGCATACGTAGACTAGTAACTACCTCAAGTACAGCTACTCCCTCTTTTTCTGTTCAATATATCTAAAAACGTTCAAATTTTATATTTTCAGTTCTTTAGAAGTTGAGAAAAACATTCAATTTGAGTTTATTTTTAAATTCTTTTGCTCTTCCCAGCTACAGTAGTATATGTATATTTATTGATTCTTATTTTTTAGTACTTTCTTTTTAACCGCAAACAAAACAATTAAAATCATATAATTAGATAAAATAAAATTTATATTTGTATCCTAAGCAACTACTTCTTTTACATAGCATTATTTTTGCATTATGAAAGCATTTCTCCAGTAAATTGCCTCTAATCATCCTTGCTTTTTTTACTAGCTGTACCTTGATACAATGCCATGTAGAATGATTTATATTCTACGTCAGTATTTTTTTAGTATCTTTAACCTTATTCTCAATCTCTTCTAGTACTTTTTTTACAAAGTTCTTCGGTGGTAGCTTTTTAAATTTTGCCAACTCACATATCAATGTAAAAACTGCATTTTTAGACTTCCATATGGAATCTGCTTTTAATCGAAAGCTCTTTTATATAAGTGAAAAATTTCATCTAAGCGACCCAACATTTCCATTTTTAGGATATTCATCATCATATCTTATAATAAATTCTTCTACTTCTTTATCCCCTGTAAAATATGTGCCCAATTCAATGGTTGTCATAATAACCAGCACAAACTCTATATCCTTCATTCTTGAGAATGCTCTTTCCCCAAAAAATATTTTGTATTCCTAAATGATTCCATTTCACATATTTCTTTTTGCTGTTTCTATATATTCCCATTATATAGCGCATTATTTATTTCCATTGAGTTTAAAAGCATAACTAATTGAATTAATACGTCTAAATATCTCCTTAATCTCTTCAGCTGTTACATTTTTTTAAATCTCTAACAATAACATTGTAATTTAAAAAAATCTGTTTTCTCACCATCTGTTAAATCTTTATATCTTTTTTTACTATTTTTGTACTTTAGTTCTATGTCACCTTCTATGTAATGATATATAGTATCCAGCCTTTGTTGTCCATCTACGATTAATGTTTCTTTTTTTCATTTCTTCTAAATTCATTTCACCATCAGCAATATATATTTCTGGAAATGGATATCCTAATAGTATAGTTTCAATGAATTTTTTTCCTTGTGATCTGCATTCCACACCAATCGTCTTTGAAAAATCCGGTTTTAAAATATATTCCTCATCTTTTATTTTATTGTATAAATTAACAATTCTTTCATTAGTACTCATTCCATTCAGAATTTTTTTACTCATTTTTTTCATAACCTCTCTTATACTCTTTTATGTTTTCTCTATTATATCCACAGAATACATGAATATCATAATATATTCCAGCTGCTATCTTATGATTATATTTCTTGTGTAATGAACTAAAAAAATCAAACCATTCTTTTTTTCTCATTCATATTACTAGGAAATTTGTCCGGTCTAAGCCAGCCTTTTAAAAAAATATTCCAAAAATTTTCTGTATTTTTTTCTTCTTCGAGATAAGACCTAGCTCTACCAATTGTATTATATTCGTATAATATTTTCCAATATCTTATAAATGTAGCTTCATCAATTATCGCAATGTCAATATCTGAATCCTCATTAAAGTATTTATATCTTTTTGCTAGGAGCAATGCTAAACCCTAGCTTTGCAGATCCAACAACAAATATATTAGTTTGGCTAACTTCGATAAAATTTTGCAATTTCATTTTTTTAGTTCATAAAATTTGTTTTTCGTCATCTTTAAAAAAATATGGTGTTCCATGTAATAGATATTTGTTAATTATCGTATCTGTACTGTTTTTCATTATTAATTGAGTCTTTAAATTCTTGTACTTTTTTTATTTTGCGCTTTTATATCAATTCCTAAGAGGTTAAATTCACTTCCATTATTTCTCATCTATTCCTCGCATTCATACATGTGTTTATAACCTAGAAAATCAACATATACAAACATTTTTCTGTCTTTATATTGGATAAATTCGCAATACTATTCATCACTTTAATTACATAACTCTTAATTAAGCCATTATATTCTATATCAACAATACCTAAGTTCTTTTCTGCATCATTCATAGAAGTTCCTATGTGATAAACTCCTGTTTTATCTATAATCAAAAATATAACGCAAAAATCTGTAGTTGTTTTAACATGTAATTTGGAATATTTAGCATTAAACTTTATCATGCTTTTAGATGATAGGTTGACCTCCCAATTTTAGCAAATACAGCATCCACAACCTAATTTACTCGTACAAAAATTTTTTTAAATGTTTGTATCAGCATAATTATCAATTAAAATTATCTCTTTCTTATCCTTTTGATCAGCTCTAAAATAAACGTGAATTCGTCATATATTCACCCTCTAAATAGCCGCCTTT
>BNJS01003991.1_pt1 | contig 100201 bp, 136 predicted proteins | sample 8540461 | NCBI WGS metagenome assembly BNJS01 (sample SAMD00202454, study PRJDB9452) | human saliva metagenome | isolation source: human saliva | place: Japan | reverse complement strand
GATTAAATATCATGATTAAGACCAACACCAAGAATACTATTTTTGCTGCAAAAGCTTCCACTGTGTTATGATATGGCAAAATATTATTAATTACCCATTCTATCTCTCAATTAATTGTTGATGAATTAGTAAGAGAATACATTAAAGTAGTCTTTATTCCAGATTACAAAGTAAGTTTAAGAAATTATTTTACCAGCAGCAGATGTTAGTGAACAAATTGGAAAGAGGCAGTACTGGTACATGAAATTGATGTTAAATGGAGCCATTACACTAGGAACATTAGACGGGTGCCAATGTTGAAATTTTAGAAGCAGTTGGTGAAGAAAATATTGTTATTTTCGGATTAAAACAGAAGAAGAATCAATTAGTTGCAGAAGGGTATAAACCTGGGAATGGCACATCGTTCTTGAACGAGTGAAACAACACTTGATTTCATTCGTACGATGACTGCTGAGGTATGAACTTTGAATTTCTTAGTAGATTATTTTATTAAATGATGATCCATTTATGTGTTTAGCAGATTTTGAATCTTATATTTATGCGCAACAACAAATTGGAAGAGGCATATAATGATGAAAACAATGGCGCAAAAGATGAGTTTAGTGAATACCGCAAAGCGGGTATTTCTCAACAATCGTGCCAAAAGAATATGCAGATAGAATTTGGCACATCCAACAAGGAAATAGAATAGAAATTGACTTTTCTGAAGTAGCAACGACGCCACAGCTTTGCTGCAGTGACCCCAAAAAGTTAGACTTTTGAGACGACAAGTCGTTCTTTGTATAAAAATAGGAAATAAGTCTTGACAAAAGATGAAAAAAGGGTTATTTTATAAAACGTAATATTTACGATTTAAAAGGAGATAAATATGAAGCCAACTAGAAAACAACTTTGGATGGCAAGCTTAAGTAGTGTGATTGCACTTAGCACAGGCCAGGACTATCAAGGACAAACAGATAATACCTCAACAACAAGTTGAAGAAGACAATTTTTCAAACTGCTCAAAATGACTAAATTTGAGAAACTTAGCAGAAGAAATTAAAAATAACAAACCAAAAACAATTGTGGGAGAAGTATTCGAAAATGGACACTTTACTGGAGATCACTACCATTTTGTATATGGAGCTCCACCAGATGCTATTTATGAACAAAAAGACTTCTACGAACACTTTTGATTCTACAGATGATGGATATGTTCTTTAATCCAAATGACATTGTAGAAGAAAATGAAATGGGATATGTCGTTCGCCACGGAGACCACTTTCCACTTTTATTTATAAAAATAATGCTCAAATACGATTGCTACAACAATGGCTACAAATTCAGTAGCGCATGAACATCATGAAGAAGTTGAAGATGGTTATGTTTTTGATAAAAAGATGTAGTGAGTGAGACAGAAACAGGTATATCGTTCGTACACGCGATCATTTCCATTTATATTTATAAAAGATAAACAAGGAAATCCCAGTAGTAACTACAGAGCACTATGAACACGAAGGCGAGCACCATGAACGATGAGAACATCCGACACGAAGGTGAACACCATGACCATGATGGGCTATGTATTTGATAAAGAAAAGATATTGTTAGTGAAACAGCAGAAGGTTATGTAGTTCGTCATGGCGATCACTTCCACTTTATTTACAAGGATAAAGATGGGAAACCGCAGCTAGTGCTGAACACCATCATCACGAAGGTGAGCACCACGACTCATGAAGGTGACAAAGCATCACATGACCATGACCATGATGGGTATGTATTTGATAAGAAAGATATTGTGTGAGTGAAACAGCAGAAGGTTATGTAGTACGTCATGGAGATCATTTCCACTTATTTATAAAAGATAAACAAGGAAATCCAATTTTAGAGCACCACTGACCACGAAGGGTACAACATGAACATGAAGGTGAGCACCACGACCACAAGGTGGACAAACATGACGACATGAAGTGAGCACCACGACCACGAGGACACGCATGAAGGTGAACACCACGACCATGACCATGATGGCTTTGTCTTTAGAAAAGAAGATATTGTAAAGTGAAACTGAATCTGGATATGTAGTATCGTCATGGCAATCATTTCCATTTTGCTTTTATAAAGACAAAAATGGAAAACCAATTTTAGATAATCACCACCATGAGCATGAAGGAGACAAACATGAACACGAAGGGTGAGCATCATGACCATGATGGCGACAAACATGAACATGAAGGTGAGCACCGATCACGAGGCGACAAACATGACCACGACAATGAAGGTGAGCACCACGACTATGACGGTGGGTAACCAGATAACCATGATTCTCAATTCAAATGAAAAAGATTTAAATGAAAAATCTCGGAAGTTCAAAAATATTTGACTACATTGCTTATGCATATGGAGTGAAAGAGATTCAATTAAATTAGAATCTGCTTATAAAGATGGAAAATATGTAGGAAAAGTATTTGCTTTTCAAAATATGGAACGAAAGGTCAAGATAAACACATATCCATCCTTGGGCGATTCCACTACGTAATTTTGAGGTTCCAAGTTCAGATGAATCAATTGACCCTGAATTAAGATTTGCACAAGAATGCTTCTTTACAAAACGTATGGAATTTCTGTAAAGATATTCGAATTTTTAGGCGATCAAATTTGAAGTACCACATGGAGATCATAGTCACTCTAAAATTCAAAATATTGAAGGTGCTAAAAATATGTTGCGAATAAATTGAAAGAAATTACACCAACTTATATTGCTGGAGATTTAGATACTAAAGCAGTTGAAAAATCAAATTGAATCTTTAGCGAATAAAGCAGCTGAAAAATATAAAACTCAACCTGTTGAATTAAAGTCGTATCCTTACGTTTACGTGAAATTAAAGAACGTTTAGATGAAAAAGGAAATTCAACTCAAGGATATTTAGAGTTATTAAAACTAATTTGATGAAAATATATTGAAAAAGCATCAACAGTAACAACACCAGAACTTTCTAAAAGAGAAAGCTCTAAACGCATTACACGAAAGTGTTATTCGTATGATCAATGAATTGGAATTAAAAGATTATAATGTTACAAAAAGATGAATTAAGAGCTGCAGCAAATAAAGCTATCGAAGTAAAGATATGAAAGCTTTAGAAGCAGTAAGAGATTATGTACAAGCTTTACAAGATGCAAATAAACGTCTTGGAGTTGAAGGATGAAATATTTATATTTCTTACACACAACATGTACAAGACAAAACCATTACCGTTTTTGAGTTAAGAGAAAAAGTTTCGAGTTAATTTGCAAAATTATCAAAAGCAAAAATTCATTCCAGGTGAAACAGGAACAACTGAAGATGTAATTAGTCCATCATACTACAAAATGAACTTAAGAAAGTTTATGAAAACTCCATCTGAAAAAGTGGATACACGTGTTGGTAGAAAATACAAGGCAATTGCAAAACCAGATGATGAGAATCGATGAGTAAATTAGACTGAGATGAAAGAAATGGCTGAGAAATTGCGTTGGATCAAGAAGATAAAAGATAATTCAATCCCAACTTCAGATTTCACTGAAGAACTATCTGAAGAAGTGAAGAAAGATTTAGCAACACCAAAAATCTAAAGATCAAAGCAACTCCGAAAAGATACAACAACCCAAAAGCTAGAAGAACATCTACAAATGTTGCAAGTACTCCAACTGAAACAGGAAAACCAATGGTACTGATAGAGAAGAAAACTGTAGCACTCAGCTACGCAACAACTGCTTCACAACCTGCAACGTCAGCTGCGTGAACAACTACACGCTTAATTTGTCGATAAACTGATGCCAAACTACTTGTAGAACATACACATGGTGGCATCGAAAAAAGAACCGAATTATATTCGGTTCTTTTTATATATCATTATAATTATTATAAATCAATGAAAAGTATTGATTTTATAACAAAAGCGTATTCACAATTGGTTAAAATAATCGTTTAACCATAATAGATTCTTTTAAAGAGGATAGCTATGAATAAAAGTTAGTAAGACATTATTATCTACCGTCCTTATTGACTTGTTTCTCAACAAGCTGTTGAAGCTTGTTCTGCATTTATTATTAGTAAGGACTAACAGATGGTTCGTTCTTATATGGACGTACGGAAGATTATCCACATATCCACACGAAGATGGAACCAAGAACATACTTCATAATAAAATTTCTTTGTAAATCCCGCTAAGGATTATAAAGAAGGAGATACTCTCGGATAAATCAAACTGGAAATCGAAGCTTTATCCTCATTTAAAACACGAACAGTAAATATGCGTTGTGCAGTAGCGGATGATCCAAGAGATTCAAATGAAGGTATTTTCTCGAACATGGCTTTAATGAACATGGGGTTTCAATGACTGCAACAGTAACAGCTGCTGACCACGCAGTGAAGTTGAGGAGGAAAAGCCCAAAAGTTGCAGCAGATGGACGAGTTTTGAAGGAATCAGAAAATGAAGTTGAATCCATCCGGCGATTGGTCCACTAGTAGCAGGAGTTACTGGAAGCAATTGTAACAGATCGATTTTCACCACGTGTCAAAACAGCTAAAGAAGCAGCTCTCAATTATTAGCAAAAGAAATTGATGAAAAAGGGTCCAGTCGCAGGAAATATTATTAGCTGCATACGATAAAAACGGAATTATGGTATATTGGTGGAATTTATTCAGGTCACAGAGCAAGGTAGCATGCAATATCCAGACGATAAATATTCCGTATTTCCAAATACGTGGCTTCTTAGGTAGCGAAATACTACTGATAGAGAAAATGAGCCAGTGCTCAAAAGTAGTTTTATTGAAACCGCTAAAAGCGTGAGTATTTGTAGAGGAAAGTAAAGAAATTGATTTAGCGGCATTTATATGCCACCTTTAGAACGTGGCGACCGTTCACGGTGTATGCAGGAATAAGTTGTTAAACTCATCTTCTCAACGTGACATCTCCGTCAAGATAAAACGTTATGAATTTTACAAGATAGCTCCAAGAAGTTAAGATTACTGACAAAATCGATGCTTAACAAAGATCAAAAGAAAATTTCACCGAGCTTTTGAAACATCAAACGGAGAATTAGTACCCGGCTTTGATCGCGCCAGGTTATGATACTAAGACAGATGCCTATAGAAAACAAGCAGATCCATCTGATCCAAACTATGGAAAATATGCTTATGCTCCAGGAAAACGAAAACGTGATTGATCCAATAATGTTTATCAAATTAACCAAAATTACACAATCATTAGGGTGGGTAATGTGGTTAAGTTTAGGTCGTTCACGTAATACACCATATGTTCCTTATTTTTGGTAGTATTAAAGATACATTTGAAGCTTATAAAGTAAGAGGAAAATAAATATGATGTTAATTCTTGGTATTGGGCAGCTACTAATATTGATACAATGGTGATGGATCATCCAGAATTTATTTGAAAGACTATTCGTTCAAATTGGGGATGGAAGCATTATTAATGGACTACTCAAAAATCAATCACTGATGAATATACAGGTAAATCTGATGATTGGTGTAAAGAACATGCTGATGAACATACTGCATAAATCAATTGCAGTTGCAAAATCTGCCCTCCAATTAATGAAAGATGTAGAAGCTAAGATGAAAAGCTGTTGAAACAAAAACACCACTAGCAAGTCCATTTATCGATGTGACACCATTAAAAAAGAATTAGATCGTCAACAACCCACTGCACCTCAACCAGCTAAACCTGCTGAAACAACAGTTGCACCAGCGACAAATAATAATACTTATGTTGCTTCAAATAATCAATCAACATCTTCTAATACGACTCAAACAACTGTTCAAGAAAGGTTTTGATGGTAAACATTATATTAATGAAGAAGGACAAAAGGTAAAGCAATCAATGGATTATGATGTGACTTATCAAAGTTGGTTCTTTATTGATTCATGGAGAATATGTTGAAAATAAATGGGTTGGAGATTACTATGTAAAATCTGGTGGATACATGGCGAAGTCAGAATGGATTCACGATCAAAAATCTAATGTGGTACTATGTAAATTCTGAAGGGAAATATTTAAGAAATACTTGGGAAAAAGTTGCAATAAATGGTATTACTATAATGGGTCAGGTAAATGGAAAGTGATTGGGTATTCTAAATGGAAAATGGTTCTACTCAGAAGAAAGTGGGGCAATGAAAGAAACCAATGGTTTAAGTCAATGGAAAATGGTACTATGTTGATGCATCAGTGAATTATAAGTCAATACGAAAACCCTGATGGATACTATGTAAACGAAAATGAATGGGTATAATTTTATAAATAATAGAATCCATTAGAATCGCTAAATTTAATGACTTTTCTTAGTTTAATAGGGTATACCAGGAAGCAGTATTGCTAGAAGGAGAGCCAGAACAATGGGTGTTACGCATTAAATGTTATCGCGATTGTGATTGGTACAATTATTGGACCACACAATTAAAAAGAGGAATGTCACTAAAGATGTCTCACGCATATCATGCGGTTAGCATTAAGCACGTTATTATAGGTCAAAGCGAGCTCTAGTAGACCAAGATATGCGATTTTAATGATTGGTATGTATTTATTGGAGGTTATCTTTGAGAGAGATGATGCAATTGCAGGAGAATATTCGAAAATTTCGCAGATTGATTCAAGAGAAATTTTCCAAAGAAGGTTCTCAAAATCAATTAGCAGAAGGTTTTGTGTCAGCAGTATTAATCTTTTCGTGTTGGAGCTACGGTAAGTTATGGGGTCTCTTTGAAGCAGGGCTTGAGATAATCATCAAATTTTGATCACAAAAGCGATTATTGACGGAATTGCAGTCCATTATTTTGGCAACGACAAAAGGAGCGGGTGTTATGTTATCTCGCATTAGCGATTCTTTGTATGATAGGCGGAATTTATGGTTTTAGCTCAATTCTGTAGCACCCTATTTAAGTGAATCGATTGTCTCATGCAATGTCTGCAGTTGGTTCATATTATTACTGGTTGCATTAGGATTGAATTTATTAGAATTAACAAAAATTAAAGTTAAGGAACTTTTACCCGCAATGTTTCTTACCGATTGCAGTCATCTCCATTATTTAGCTTCTTGGATTCGAGGATAAGATAGTAAATAAGAGAGCGAATAGGACAAGATATATTTCCTATTCACTCTCTATAATTTAAAAATTTTAAGCTAGTTTAATGGGCTCCAAACTATTTGGGTCCAACCACACTCACGTGAGTGAGTAGGGTAAAAATTCGCCTTTTGGTAACGAATCTCTCCCGAATAGTTTGCAATGAAATGAGCAGAATCATCTAAATTGATGATACACAGCAAATCTGCCACGTTTATAAGCAATACAACCATCTGTAACTTTTAATGATGTCACAGTCTCGCTTTTAAAATCGTCTTGATATTGATGTCTCAAAGTTCGTTAATTCCTAGATAAAATTCCAAAACTTCATCATCTTTTCTTCATTGAATTTGAATGTCTCTACGATTATAAGGATCTCTAAATCCATACATACCTACATCCCCATAGTAAACACAAGGAACACCAGGAAGAGTAAATTGAATAAAGGATGCAACAAAGAATCGTTCTTTGCTAATTGATATTCATTAGCAGTCATCAGTTTATAGTCGGGACGTTTTTCAACAGGGAATTCTTCTGGTCTCATCAAATGCTAATATTGTTAAAAATTGTCTCTGTATCATGGCTCGATAATAAAGTTCAATAAAACATCTAATGCTGGTTTCGGATAGTTTTCAATAACCTAGTAAAGCAAGAGAAAATTGACGGGCATCTTTTTGTTTAACATAGCGAATACCGCACTCTCCAAGTGGATAATTCATCACACTATCAAATTGTTTTCCTAAGGAACATTCTTCTTCTTGTGTTATAAGAGAATTTTGTTGTTGCATCTTCTCCCATACTTCTCCAGTAAGAAGCAAATCAGGATCTTCTTGTTTGGCAGATTTTCTTAAATTGATCAATAAAACAATCAGGGAATTCACTAGCTGCCACATCGACTCGCCATCCGCCAACGCCCAAGCGCTGCCACAAGGAATGACACCACTTTTTAGCAAGTATCAAACATAAATTCTTGATATTCTTTATTTTCTTTTGCACAACAGTTGGCACTCGTGAACTCCCCACCATGACTGATAAACATTTGGAAACTCCATAAAAGTAAACCATGGATAGTATGGAGAATCTTGAGATTGATAAGCTCTTACACTGTCATAATGCCCATAACGATTGAAATAAATACTATCTCGCACCAGTATGGTGGCTAAACACTCCAATCTAATGTAACGAGATCTTGTTCCTTTAAAATCTCACATAAATCTTTGAAGTTCTTGAACAGTTCCTAAATAAGGACCGACATTAAAGTAATCAGAAGTAGAGTAGCGATGATTTTCAGGACTCTTCAACAATTGGGCTTTAAGTAAATACTTATCAATCTCTCAATTGTTTAAAGTAAGGTAATTCTTCAGATCCCTTTTAAATTTCCCACAAGAAATCTTGCACGATGAGGTCTTCATGTGTATTAGAAGAATAAGGAACAGCATTCCAGTCGTCATGCGTCTCAACACGCATTTCTTCATTTGCAGCAAACGGGTTGCTTGAGATAATGAGGACTCTTCTTAAAGCGGTCTGCGGGAAAATTTGATACATAATACTTCCTTTCATCCAGTCTGCAGTGCCTGAAGTCCGCATCATAAACGGTTAATTGCCATGGAAGCTACAAGACCGTTCTTCCATAGTAAAGTACAGCATTAAATTCGTAGGCTTTTCAACATCCGATAGAATCATCAAATGTGGATTTCAAAATCATAAAATAAAAGTCCAGTTTCTAATGCAGGGATACAATATGTTTACGAGATTGTTCTTTAAATACATCAGTAGGTTCCAAATATATAAACATATTTTTGTTGTGTGAAATCGTTAAATAAGTTTAATGACAGTTGTTTAAAAATAAAATCTTGGTGAACCCATTACTTCAGAATGTCTTGAGAAGAAGACATCAGCACCTTTTGGATATTTATCTTGAAGAGGATTAAATTGAATCAAGAACATCTTCCTTTCTACATATACGGTCTAATAATATAATTGTAGTATAAAATACAGAAAGAAATGATTTGTGAAAAATAATTTATATCTCTCTCAATAGTAAAACGCTTTTATATTTTTGAGAAAATTGAAAAATATACGAAAATAGTCAAGTATATGCTATAATAAAGCCATAGTAAACGGAAAAACGATTGAAAGTTTTTATTGTACAAAAATAATGAAAACGCTTATCGTGAAAATAAAACGGATTGATTTAAGAAGGGAGGCATGCGTATGGAACATACTTTTGGATAAATATTGTTTCATGAAGGAAAAATTTTCATGCATATGAATTTTTAGGATCATTTCTTGAAGGAAATCAATGCACATTTAGAGTTTGGGGCCTCTACATGCAGAACAAGTATTTGTTTCCTGGGAGATTTTGGATGGAATCCAATAGCATATGAATTAACAAGAATAACGGATGAAGGATTTTTGAAGGGATTGTACCAAATGTTCAATCATATGATGCATAAGGTATGTAATTAAAGCCTCAGATGGAAGAATGCTGTGGAAGTCAGATCCTTATGCAAGACACACACAAACTCGTCCAGAATCAGCTTCTCAGAGGCGCGCACAAAATTATAACTGGAATGATAAGGAGTGGGTTAAAAGCAGAATCATTCCATATCAACAGCCAATGAATATATATGAAGTCTCATTTAGGCTCATGGAAGCATAGCGAAAGTGGAGAATTTTTAGTTATAGACAAATAGCAGATACTTTAATTCCATATGTAAAGGAGATGCATTATACGCATATTGAACTTCTCCTATTACAGAGTATCCATATGACCCTCTTGGGGATATCAAGCTAACAGGATATTTTGCAGTGACATCTCGTTACGGAACTCCAGATGATTTTAAATATTTAATTGATAAAAGCTCACCAAAATGGGTATTGAGTCATTTTTAGATTGGGTACCAGGGCATTTTACAAAGATGAATTTGGCTTATAGGGAATTTGGATGACAATGTTGTTAATGAATACTCTGATGAGCGAGAACACAAATCATGGGGGAACACGAGTGTTTGACTAGCCGTGGTGAAGTTTGTTCCTTCTTATTCTCAAGTGCTAATTACTGGATTAAAAGAGTTTTCATCTTGATGGCTTACGAGTAGACGCAGTTAGTTCAATGTTATTTTTAAATTATGATCGACCAGAGCATTTAGCGGCTATATTTATGGTGGAAATGAAAACTTAGAGGTTGGACTTTTTAAAACTCTAAAATCAATATGTAAGAGAAAAATTATCCAGGTGATGAGATGATTGCTGGAAGAAGCAACAGCTTATCCTAAAATTTCTGCCCAGTAGAAGAAGTAGTGGACTTGGATTCCATCAAATGGAATATGGGATGGATGAATGATAGTTTAGACTATATAGAAGCAACTCCAATTTATGTCAAGGATGTCATAATAAATTAACATTTTCAATGTGCTATGTATTTGTAGAAAACTTATTTTTACTAATTTCTCATGATGAAGTTGTTCATGGGAAAAATCATTATTAGACAAAACTGTTTTATGGAAGAAAAAGTTTTAATTTTAAAACATTTTAGGCTATATGTTTGCAATATCCAGGAAAGAAATTAACCTTTATGGAACAGAAACCCACAATTTATCGAATGGGACGAAAAACGAGAACTAGATTGGTTTTTATTAGATTATCCTCATCAAAACGCATGATTATGTAAAAAGAATTGAATCTTTTTATCAACAACCCAGTGTTTTACAACAAGATGGAGGTTGGGATGAGTGGCATGTAGTAGATGACGCTGATCATCAATGTTTTTATGTTTTCGAGAAAAGCAGAAAATGAACAGGAAATTTTTAGTCATTTCTAATTTTTCGAGTAAATTGGAATCAATATTGATTGATTTATCGATGAACGAAGTTATCTGATTATTAACTTAATGACGATAACTTTGAGGACAAGGAATTAACAGGCACAGGCACATTAAGAGCAACAATGGGGAATTTCCATATACTCTTCAGATAGATATACCAGCTTTTTCAACAATGTACTTTTGAAAAGAATAAAAATAATGGGGATGTACATAGCAAGAAAAAGAAATGGTCGCAATGTTACTAGCGGGTGGTCAGGGGACCCGATTACAAGTTTTTAACTCAAGATATGGCTAAACCAGCTGTACCATATGGTGAAAGTATCGTATTATTGATTTTCCATTGTCTAACTGTGCAAACCTGAATTTGACAGTAGGGGTATTAACACAATTCAAGCCATTAGAATTGAATTTTATATGGGAAATGGGCAAACCATGGGATTTAGATAGAATGGATGGAGGTTTATCTATCTCACCACCACACTGCTGGGGAAAAACAGGAGAATGGTATAAAGGAACAGCCCATGCTATTTATCAAAATATTAAGTATGAATAATATGAACCTGAATATGTCTTAATTTCTTTATCTGGGGATCATATTTATAAAATGAATTATAATAAGATGCTTGAATTCCATAAGGAAAAAGAGGCAGATTTAATAATTGCTCATATCAATGTTCCTATGGAAGAAGCTCATCGTTTTGGGATTTAAATACGGATGAAGATTTAAGAATTGTGGAGTTTTTAGAAAACCAAAAATCCAGTTTCAACAAAAGGCATCAATGACTTTATATTTTCAATTGGAGAGTGTTACGCGAATATTTAATTGCGATGAAGCAAAACTCAGAAAGTGAGAAAAGATTTTTGGGGAGTATTATTCCGATGTTGCTTGAAGAAGAAAAAGAAAAATTTATGCCTTCCCACTGAAGGTACTAAGATGTAGGTACCATTGAAAGTTTATGGAAGCGAATATGGATTTAATTAAAGCTCGAAGCTTTTGACATCGATGATAAAACTTGGAGAATTTATTATCGTCATGAAGGTAGACTTCCACAACATTTAGGGGAACATGCTGATGTTCAATCATCTATGATTTCAGATGGAACTTTAGTATTTGCAAAGTAAAAGATTCACATTATTTTTCAGGAGTCGTTGCTGCAGAGGATGCTGTTGTAAAAGATAGTATTATTATGCAAAATGCTACGATTGAAAAAGGAGCTAGTGTCTACCACTCCATTGTAGCTGAAGGAGCCGTACTAGCAGTGAGTATCTATTAGGGCATGAAAATTGAGTTAGAAAAGACAGGATTACGGTTATTGGACGCAATGAGGTCGTCACTGAACCGAAGAAAGGGAGGTTGCTAATATGATTAAAGCTTTTTATGATTCATTTGCAGGATAATTATAGACAAGATGATTTACACGGATTAGTTCGTTCAAGAACGTTTAGCTTCACCTCCAGTTGGTTCCAGATATCGTTTAGTAGACTTATGTTGTCGTCTCTAGTAAAAGCAGGAATAGACAATATCGAATTTTAACAAATCATAATTATAAATCACAAGAGATCATGTTGGTTGTGGAAAAGATTGATTTAAACAGAAAAATAGTGGATTAACATTACTAACACCTTTATCGAACTATTTATCTACTCGTATTCCTCAAAATAAAATTGAAAGCTATTAGTGAATACAATGGTTTATACAGAAAATAAAAAGAAGAGTATTGTATTTAGCAGATACGAATATTATTGACCTATTGATTTTAAAGAAATGTTCCAATATCATGTCGATACAGCGATGGTACAGTAGGCTATCATCACTGTAAAACCAGAAATGGGAGAACTCAAATTATTTTTGATAAAGATCATAAAAGTATATGAATCTTTATAATCACTTTTAATGGATCCAATGAAACCCTGTGTTACTCAAGCAAAAATTTATATTACGACAAAAGAATTGTTAAATGCCATTATTAAAAGGGATGACTCTGGATGGGAAGATATTTTAAGAGATTATGTTTCTAAAGTACTTTGGATACTTTTAAACAGGCTTATGCATAAGGAAATAAAGGTTATTCAAAAGTTATCAATACGTAAAAGGATTATTTTGATTTCAATCAGGATTTGATGAAGCCGAAACTTAACGACAGTGTTTGATAGTGAACTGATATTTTCAAACAAGAGCTCAAGATAGTAGCCAACTCATTATGGAAAATATTCTAAAAGTGAAAAGTTCACTTTTAGGAGATGGTTCACTATCACGGGAACAGTTGAAAATAGTATTATTTTTCCGTGATGTTATAATCGAGGAAGGCGTCGTCGTACAGTATTATTATGGCTGACCTTATTATTAAAAAGGTGCAATTGAACTATGTGATTACAGATAAAAGTGTTGAAGTTCCAGCAAGACAAGGAATTATCAGGAACTAGTGAACGCCAAGCAATCGTTGAAAAATAGATGTAAGTCATCTTAAGACAGCTCCTATTCGGAAGCTATCTTTTTCTTCAACTTTATAAAATACTGGTGCTTTTTAATGGCTTATCGATAATAGAGCTATCTGAATTTGAAAATTAGAAAAAGGCTGTGCATTCATGAGAAGACGTACGATGTTGTTTCGTCTGCATCGTTTTTAGTGATGAGCAGCTCGAATATTTTTATCTCAGTCAATCGGAACGATTACGTGCAAAGGATTTTAGCGCAGAGATTGCAGCTCAGTTCACTTACAAAAATTACAGATTTCATTGGTTTAATACAGAAGAAACGTATTATTCACTAGCTGGAATTACGACAGAAGGTCATCAACCATATGCGGATTGTTTCCCTCCAGACAAAGAAAGAAGTCACTCATATTACAACAGGATGCTGTAATTAATGAACAAGAAGCACTGCTCCATCACAAAAGCAAGGAAACACACAGATGAGATTTTAGAAGCAAGATTGGGAATGATAAAAGATGAACCAGTTTGGGAAGTCAATTATCGAACAAGCAATAAACGTAATTGGATATTATTATATTTTCCGCCAAAATGGTCAATGGACAAAAGATATTGAGAATATTTAAAGGTGAGTTATTATGGTAAAAATTTCAGAACGTGTCTCTAAAAATATTTCCTTCTGGAACCTTTAGCGATGACACAAAAAGCAAGAGAATTAAAAAGCATCCGGTAAAGATATTATTAGCTTATCGATTGGTGAGTCTAATTTTGAACACGCCTGAAAAAATTACAAAAGCAGCTAATTGAATCTCTATTGAAACATGAAACGGACCATTACTACTACCTACTTTTAGGATTAGAGTGCATTAAAACAAGCGATTAGTGATTTCTATTTAAGAAAAGATGGTGTAAAAGCTGATAAACAACAAGTAGCAGTTTTTGCTGGAGCGAAGTTTGCGTTATATTCTGCATTTCAAACATTAATTGACCCAGGAGAAGAAGTGTTAGTGCTGTTCCATATTGTTAGTTAGCGAGCAAACTATATTAGCCTCAGAGGTATTCCAGTATTTGTAGAAACGAGTGAAGAGAATGCCTTTTAAATTAACCGTAGATTTGTTAGAAAAGTTTTAACAAATAAACAAAGTTATTAATTTTGAATTCTCCATCGAATCCAACCGGATTAACGTATCTCAAAAGAAGAATTATATGAGATTAGTCAATGGGCATTACAAAATCATGCTATTTGTTATTGCAGATGAAATTTACTATGAACTAGTTTGCGATGTGCCACATATAGTGTGGCAAGTCTCATCTCGAAGAAATTCAAAATAATACACTAGTACATCATGGTACTATCTTAAATCTGTTGCAACGACAGGCTGGAGATTAGGATATGCTTTCGGTCCAATTGAAGTAATTCGTGCATTGAATGATTTAACTAGTCATACAACGAGTAATCCAGCTGCAGTCGTTCAGTATGTTGCGATTCGTGCTTTGTCAGGAAGATTTACAAGAAGATAAAGAAGCGATGCGTGTCAACTCCAAAAAGAGAATTGAATTATTCCACGAATTAATTTCAGGAAAATTCCTGGCATGTCATGCGTGAAACCAGGTGGAGCCTTTTTATCTATTTGTGAATATCTCAAGAAGCAATGAAAATAGTTGGAGTTGAAACTTCAGATGCATTTGTATTAAAATTATTAGAGGAAGTTGGAGTAGTGACCATGTCAGGTGAAAACTTGGTTGTACTGGTTACTATGATTAAGTTGAAAAGTAGTGAAGAAGAACTAAAAACGCCGCTCAAAGAATGAATCAATTTGTTAGAAATTATTTGTAGAAAGAGGGATTATTTTGAAAAATCAGAATGAACCAAGCGAAAGATTACGTTGGACAAACAGTCCTAATTGAGCTTGGAAGCATACAAACGTTCAAGGGAAAATGGCTTTTTACAATTACGTGATGGAGCAGCTTATTTCCAGCGAATTGTTGTAAAAAGTGATGTTCCAGAAGAAGTATTTGAAACAGCTAAAATCATTAACACAAGAAACTGCGGTTTATGTAATAGGGGTTGTTCAAGAAGATACTCGTTCAAAAATTAGGATATGAATTATTAGTAACTGGTCTAGAAGTGATTGGAGAAAGTCATGAATATCCACTATTCCAAAAAGAACATGGTACTGACTTAATGGGACCACCGTCATTTATGGTTACGTTCTAGTAAACAACATACGATTATGCAAATTGTAATGCGATTATTTATGCTTCATATGAATTCTTTTGATCGAAAAATGGATTTATTAAATTTGATAGTCCAATTTTATCTGGAAATGCGCAGAAAATACAACTGAATTATTTGAAACAGATTATTTTTGGAGATCCAGCTTCCTATCTCAATCAGGTCAATTATACTTTAGCTGGTGCAATGGCATTTCGGGTCCAGTATTTGACTTTGGTCCAGTATTCAAACGTGCTGAAAAATCAAAAACTCGTCGTCACTAACAGAATTCTGGATGATGGATGCGGAATATCCATTTGTAACTCATGACGAATCATTAGATTTACAAGAAGTCAGCATTAATTCAAGGAGTAGACCGTGCTCCTCTGCAAGTTTGATACATTTAGAAAGAGATGTAGAATTATTGAAGAAATATGTCATTGAACCATTTAAACGTATTTCTTACGATGAAGCAACTGATTTATTACATAGCTCACGAAGCAGGATGAAGATACAGATTATGAAACATTTAGAACATGGAGATGATTTTGATCTCCACACACGAAACTGGATTTCAAACCATTTTGGAGTGCCAACATTCGTTATGAACTATCCAGCGGATATTACAGTATTCTACATGAAGCCAGTACCTGGTAACGAAAAGCCGTGTATTATGTGGACTTATTAGCTCCAGAAGGATATGGAGAAATTATTGGTGGTTCAGAGCGTGAAGTGGACTACGATAAATTATATGAAAAATTAAAGAGAATGGCTTAAACCAGATGATTATGCATTCTACTTTAGATTTAAGACATAGGTTCAGTTCCTCATGCAGGATCTCGGACCAGGGTTAGATAAAGAATGGCAATATTCGTTGCAGGAACGAAACATACCCGTGAAGCAATTCCTATTCCCACGTTTATTAAAACCGTATTTTCCTGATAAAATAGATAATTTCAAACCGATTTTTAGAGTTTCTAGAAATCGGTTTTATGTCAGAAAAAGAGGTGAAAATCTTTGGAACAAACATTTCAACAATTTTGATGTATCAAGGAGGAACGACCGTTCCAAATCCATTCATCTGATATTATCAGTAATTACACTAACGGCCCAAGAATGCTAATGCCTCTTGGTGGTTACAACATTCAACTTCCGAATATTTCTCCATTAAATGTTGAAGAAGTTTGTGATGTCGATTTGAAAAATACTTTATTTCAAATTATTCAGTATTTATTAGATCGACAAGCGGTATCCGTTACTCAAAAAGAAGAAATGAAGAAGGAAAAGAGAGGAGTATTATAGTTTAGCTCCTTTATTCCAACAATTAGAAATTTTACATCGACAAGAAGTTGCTAAAAAGAAGAAAAGATAATCCAAATTTAATTTTTCGTGATTGAAAAAGAATTTGGTAGACCGCATTAGTTCGTATGAAATTCAAATGATTAAAAGTTGGATTGATAAAAGATGAATATTCTTATGAGTTAATTTTAGCTGCTTTTAAAAGAAGTTGTTTTAAATCAAGGTTTACGTTGAAGTATATGGATAAGATTTATTAATACGGCAGAAAAAGGGTTCAAAAACGGTTCAACAAGTCACTCAAGATAAGAATCGTTCAAGAAATGGACAGTTTACAGCAAAACCAAAAGAAACAACTCCGACCCTCGTGCCATTAGATAATTGGTTGGATTGATGGAGGTAGCAGGTTATCAAAAAACAAAAACGATTGAGCTAGTTCAAACAATGGAGATTTATTCCAGATGCTCATTGTCGAGCTAAAACCATCGCAATGCTGTGAACCGTTGATTGCTATACGATTTTAAGTGCTCAGCAACGGATGGTGAATAAAGTTACCCTAAAATTATTTGAGAGATTTCCAACCCTGCTCATTTAGCAGTTAAGCGAGAGGAGTCAGTAATTGAATGTCTAGTCATTGAGATTGTACTCGAAGTAAGGCAAAAATATTCGCTCTGTGCAACAACTGATGGAACGATTTAACGGAGAAGTTCCTAAAACAAGAGAAGAATTAGGTGAGTTTAGCGGGTGAGGTAGAAAAACTGCCAATGTCGTGATGAGTGTTGCTTTTTAATTATTCCAGCATTTGCGTAGATACTCACGTTGAGAGAATTTCAAAACGATCACAGATCAGGACAAAAAGACACCGTATTAGAAGTAGAAGAAACTTTATGTCGTAAAAATTCCGAAAAGAATTATGGTCGAGAGTGCATCATTGGATGATTTTCTTTGGAAGATCATTGCATTGCTCGAAAACCAAAAGTGTCATGAATGTCCATTATTAGAAATGTGTGCGTTTTGGAAAAAGAGAAGTGTAAAAATTATTCATTGATTATTAATATAAAATTGAAACGTTAACAAAAATTCCTAACAACTGTCTTTATTGCCTGCGAAAGTGTGATAATAATCAATGTTTTTAAGACTTTTCAACTGACAACAAACTCCTTTTGTGCTATACTAAACTTAGTAATATTGGCAGATGTTGAATTGGAAGGCTCGTGGAAGAGGCGATAGGGATGGTACTCGAAAGTGACAAAGAAAAGTTCAAGGAATCGTTGAGACGGAACTCGTAAAGGAACTAGCAAAACTGTCATGCGTACATATATTGGGTATATCATATGAAGAAGTTCGTTGTAGATTAAAACGAGAAAAGATTCGATTCGTCCTGATGTTGGAGATCGAATTCATTTACGTTTAGAGATCAACAAATGTACGGTGTGATTTCATGTTACTTTCCAATAGTGCAGTCGTGATTACTGACTGTAAATCTTCACGACCGTTATGAAAGATATATTTGTGAAGACCGCACCATCGTGAATTTTAAAGATATTATTGAATTTTTACCAGATGATGTTAAGGCAGACTAATCTTGGATTAGTCTGTTTTTTCTTTGAAGAGGAGGAAAATAATGGGAAATACAGATTGAGTTTCCAAATCAAGAAGAATTTTTATATACAAAAAGCGACTCAATGTCAAAAAGAAGAGGATTTAATTGGTGCTATTGATTGGTTAGAGAAAAGGATATATTAGACTCATTCAGATCAACTATTAAAAATTATGGACTTTATTATGTGTCAAACTCAAGATTGAATGAAAGTATGGCTAGTAGAAGAGTTTGAGTTAAAGGAAGAAAAAGTACTTATCGGTCTATATTAGAAGCGTTAATCTTATGAACTCGATTTGAAGAAGTAGAAGAGTTATACAGATTCTCAGCATTTAGAGTATCTCTGATAAACACTCTCTCAAATCAAAAGATGATGAATCAAAAATTGAAAAATCAACAAGATAAAATTGAAGCAGATACAAGAAATAGGGGGAGCAAGCATTACAGAAAAAGCAGGATAAAATTTCTGTAGAAGAAATTCATTATATATCTCAGCATTAATTGATTCTACATTGCAAACAAAAGAGCATCGTGATCTCAATCATTTTTAATCTATCCACATACGCCAATGTTTGATAAAAGCAATTTTATTAGATGAATGGTTGGAATCAGGACACTTAAGACCATCCAAATATTATGGAATGGTAAAATGAAAACGAATCGAAGAGATAAATTGTTATCTATTTCTGAACTCTACATTGTATAGCAGAAGAACTCAGGTTGTTCAAATGAATTGATGAATCACTATTCAATGGAAGAAGCTACGATTTTAGCTCAAAAAGTGATGCAAGACACGATTCGATTATATCCGTTTCAAGAAGTATATTTCTCTTTTGAGGAAGTGGATAAAACTATTTTTCAAAGAAAAGAAGACTTAATGCAAAAGTTTATTTTATGATGATGCTACTTTTGTTAAACAAATGATGACTTTGAGAGTAAATACTGAAAATAGACTTGAAACAAATCATTTTAGAATTAGAACGTATATAATGAGATAAAAGCTGTCTCATAAATAGAAAAGGCTGGAGGTTTTCATAATGAAAAAGGAATCTGTAAAATGGTTTAGCAAAATGAAAAAGGCTATGGTTTTGTTTTCGGTCACTGATACAGATGAAGATGTGTTCACTCTTTACTGGCATTATATCTGGAAGGATTTAAGACTTAAAAGGAAGGACAAAGAGTAGAATTTGAAATTGCAATACAGGTGCTCATGGACTAGCTACCATGAAGTGTAGATAGTTTCTGAATGATTCGAGTGAAGAACATGGATGCAGCTGTAAATGGAAATCCAGGAAAAGTTGGAATTGGAATTGAAATTTTATACGAAAAACAACAATATATATTTAAAGAAAATACTGATCAATTAATGGATAATCATCAAGCAGAATTATGGGCGATTTATCGCTTTTAAATTATTCTCAAGAAAAAAGAATGGCATCATGAAGTGATTTTTGAATTTGATTCGAAATTTGCCATGATGGCGATTGAAAAATTATACGAAACAAGTAGCTTTATCAAGAGATTCTAAAAAGTTCAGGAGAACGTAAAAATTTTTCCGCAACTATTTTTTAGAATGGATTCTCTGAAAAGGAAAACTGAGGTGTTGATCAATTAGCAAGACAAGCTTTTACAACAAATTTTAGAAAGATAGGAGTTTTTAAGATGAAGAACACGTATTATATTTTAGTAGCTTATGTCCAGATACTAAAAGCATCGGTAGAGGAGTTAAAAGACAAAATATTAGCTATCGTGAGGTAGATATTACTGCAAGTATGGCAAATTTAAAAGAATTTATTCGTTTAAGAGATGATATCCACATCTGAAGGTCGTAAAACAATGGGGATATGGTAGGTGTTCCTAGTTTAGTGACAAAAACTAGTCAATATATTTTGAAATTGGTCAATTAAATGGAACTAGCTGTGAGGCTGTACCAGCTGAGTAATATTCCGTCGTTATTTTTAGGATAGTGCTATTGATGAAATCTTTATTATTTCTTTTAATGGAATGACAAAGAGAGCAGCTAAACGAAAAAGTGGCGGATACCTGAAAAGAAGATTATTAACATTAGGAATCATAGGTGGGGGAATTGGTGGAATACTAGAATGCTCATTCCACTCATAAAACTCACCGAATTTATTTTACAATTTGTTATGTAGTAAATATAATTTGTTGGGGAATTGTCTCATATTTTTGCGCAACAATTTTATGAAGAAATGAAGCAACAAAAAGGGAATATTATTTGCAATATGGATAGCTTCAAGGCACTTTTTCAGGATTTGTAAATATTACAACATTATTATTGTATGAAAAGCCCACTACTCATATGACGGGGAATATAGGGTTTTAACCATGCGATGTCAGGTGAAATGAACATGCACTTACATTACTATTGATTATTATTAGTTTTTACCAGGGTGGAGTTTGTCTGGAGATGATTTTTCTTGAAAAAGTTTTCCGATTTGCAAAACCGATATGGAATATTATTGATTGTATTAGGTTTGTTATTAGGAATTAGTTTTTGGTTAAAATTAGAAGTTTTTATGGATTTATCAACTAGCTTTTTACAGTCGGGGTTCAAAAATGGTATGTTTATTTATTACCGTGGGATGATTGTAAGAACATCTCATTTTCACGGGATATTTAATGATACAGGATTTGCGATTGCAGATGTCTCAGAGGTCATCAAGGATAAAATAAAAATAGTATAGTTTAAGCATGTTGTCTTTTTATTTGGAGGAGCATTAGATTTCGAACAATAACATGGTCTAAAGAACTATTACTATGTCATTAGTATTAGTTATGTACTTTGTCGGTGGGTATTATTTTATTCCGTCATTTATATGCATACTATCATTTATTGGAGGATCAATCATGACAGATATTTTAGTTGTAGGATGCGCAAAAGATTTTAGTAGATGGAGTCTTAGGGAAACAAAAGAGGTGGCAGCGATTGTTCCTAATGTTGCATCAACGATTGAGAATTTCTAGAAAGTCTTTTACACCTGATACCATCATGAAAAATTATTTAGAAAACAAGAAGGAAAATTACCAGTTGTCACTGTAAAAGGAACACCAGGATGGGTATTTAGATGCTACTGTTCGTAGCTATCAGAGATGGCTGATTGAGCGAAAAGCCTACTTTGGATCCACAACATTAACGGAATTATTGCAAGGGATTCCTTCAATCAGCTCCATTACACTTTTTAGGTTATGTACAGATATTTGTGTTATTAGTAGTGTTTTATTAGCAAAAGCAAATTTCCCAGAAGTACTGATTTATGTGTCTCAACTGTCATGTGTATACCTCAAACTCATCAGCAAGTAGAAGCCATGAAAATGTGCCAATGAATGTGAGTTGAATAAAGGTAGGTGAAAGAATGGATTCTAAAGAAAAATTAAAAGAATTAAAATGTCCTGACGCTACTATGTTAGTAGCTATTTTAATTGGTGGCATTGTAATCGGTATCTATCATTCAAGAATTAACGGAGGAGAAGCGATTGGAATGTTTGGTGGATTTATCACACGATTAATTTATTTAAGACATAAGGATATTAATCCAAAATAAAGGAGAAATCAAATATGTCACAAGAATTTTTGAAGCAGTAGAAAAATTTGATCTCACTAAAGAAGTGGAAAGTAATCTCAAGTGGAGAAGAAGTTGTCTTTATTTATCGACGTCCAACTTGTCCATATTGCCGTCGTTTCTGCCCCAAAAATGAATGAAGTATCGTCAAGTTTTAACAAAACCAGCTATTTTGTTAATAGTGAAGATGTTACCAATTAAATGACATTCAACTATTCCGTCAAAATATGGTATTCCAACAGTACCAGGTTTATTAGTAGCTAAAGGTGAGAGGCTCGTGTAGTTTGCGATTCATCACTAGGCGTGGAAGATATTATTGAATTTCGTAAATCGACAATTAGTATTTCTTAATTAAAAAGAGGGGGAGACTTGTATGAACGAAAATTAAATGTCCGGCACTGTCAAAAAGTTTTTTACGATTGATGAACATTCTTATGCAGATATTAGAGTGCAAGTTCTGTAAATCAAGAATTTACACAAGAAATTCATCAACAATTAGAATTTGCCACAACTTTGAAACAGAACAACAATTACAAATCACAACAAGCTCAATCTCATTTTGAAGAGAAACTAGCAGACTATAAAACAACAAATTGCTCTATTAGAGCAAGAGTTAAAACAGGTCTATCAGCAACAAACTGGAAGTTCGTTGAAAAAGAAAAACATAAATTGGAAATAGAATTATCCAAAGATTCAACAAGAACAAGTGGTTTCAGCAAGAATTATCACAGCAATATCAAGAAAAATTGCACAGCAAGAACAAATGATTCAATCACTTCAAGCGAAAATTGATGCACAAGAAAAACAAAAAAGTTTTACTGAGTTTCACAGTTGTCTGCAGAAAAAGATCGTGCTATTGCTTGATTTAGAAGCGAAAAATCATTTGCAAGAAAAGAACAAGAAGTCCAAGCAGCGGCTTGAAAGATGCGAGCTGGAATTACGTCAAAAAGATGAAACAATTGCGTTTTCTATAAAGATTTTAAAGCAAAACAATCGACACAAAATGAATGGTGAAAGTTTAGAAACAACATTGGTGAGATTCAATTTAAACTGTTGAGAATGACGGCTTTTTCCAAGAGCTGAATTTGGGAAAAGATAATGATGCCAAAACTGGGAAGTAAGGGATTATATTTACCGAGAATACGATGACTTTTGGAAAATGAAATTTATCCATAATGTTTGAAATGAAAATGAAAATGACCAAACAGCTACTAAAAAGAAAAATGAACATTTCTTTAAAGAATTGGATAAAGATAGACGTGATTGTGAAATATGCAATTTTAGTTTCTTTATTAGAATCAGATAATGAACTATACAACAATGAAATTGTGGATGTCAGTTATGTTTATGAAAATCGTTACAAGACCACAATTCTTTATTCCACCATTACGTTACAAGAAATGCAGCGTTAAATTCCTCTAAAATATAAAACAAGAATTAGCGCAAATGAAAAGAGCAACAATTAGATATTACGCATTTTGAAGAAGACTCTTTTAGCAGCCAAAACAGCCTTTTCTAAAACTATGAATTGGCAAGTAAGAAATTTAAAACAGCAATTGATGAAATTGATAAAACAATTTCCTCATTTACAAAAACAAAAAGATGCGTTGTTATCATCTGAAACACAATGTGAGATTAGCGAATAATAAAGGCAAATTGACGACCGTTACTCGCTGCAAATAATGCAACAATGAAAACAGAGATTTGAAGAATTAGAATAGGGAATGAAAAATGACAAAATTTATAGTAGAACCAGAATTTTGGGAATTATTTCAGAAGGACAAGTCAAATGATTTTAGTACTAAAAGGAATCATAACCATGTAGATGAAACGAAGATCCTTATTTTGAAGGGATCTTTACAAGAAGCTTGTCAAAAGCTCAAGTTCATTTTGCATAGAAGAAGTCGTTTAGTGATAATCCATATCGAACAATGGAGACAAGCCTATTCTAAAGTTCAAAACTAAAAAGGAGTTGTTCTTCGATTGAAGCATTGTTAAAACGTGCTCTCAAGGACATCAATTCCGTCTGATTACTCCATTAGTCGATATTATAATAGTATTTCGATTGAATATGCTGTCCCATTAGGGGGAAGATCAGATAAAACTAAGAGATTTATGCATAGGTAAAGCTTAAAGGTGGAGAAAAGTTTTTCCGTTAGGGCGTTGAGGAAGATGCACCAGCATTAGAAGGTGAAATTTGCCACTTGATAATGAAGGAGCCGCATGTCGCTGCTTTGAACTGGAGAGAAGCTAAGAGAACGATGTTACAAGAAGAAACAACAATGCAGCCTCTGCAGGAATCTGTTACAAAGACCAAGCAGAACGAGCAACAATTGCAATGGAAGCATTAAAACAACGTTGTGAAGAGTACTTTCCACGTAAGCAGGCTACAAGTTATATTGTTACACCTGAAAATAGCGAAGTTGAATTATAATAGGAAAGTGGTAGAGCGAAATGTTCTGCCACCTTTTTGAATGTGGTTTCAGAAATACAGTGTCTCACCGACAAATTCTGTTGCGATCAAATCTAATACTAAATTAAGTCTATATATCTTTCAAATGAAACAAGGTGGGAGAAAATTAAATATTTGAGGGTCTATTTTAATAATCTACCATAAACACATGACTATGAATGAACGTAGTTTTAACCTTTATAGTCGAGTAGGGCATGCATCCTCATGACAAGCGGTTTGGGGCTGTGAAATGTCATAATATTTTTCGCTTCCAATTCAACATGTGCCCATGGAGGCTCATTGTCGTTACGACCTCATAGGCCAACCTTTTCTTACATAACGACTTTTATTGACTGCGTAAAGAAACGACCCTTTGATAATCTTAATTTAATTTTCATATTTCAGTACCCTCGATATCCATATGCCGCTACGTTTAATCACTTTAATGAAATTATTCGTTCCTTCAATAGCTCCATTGGAATATCCTAGTCGTAAAATGCTTGATAAATCCTATCCTTAAAACGTTTCGAAATACTTCAAACTTCTCTAAATTCATAAGGGCAATTCGTCTTGGAATCTCCTTTTATACATGTCATAAATGCCTACAATCTTTCGGTGGCTGTAGGTTGCCCTTGGACGAAACTACATATCTGATTCATACACTTCGCTAAAACTCACTAATTTCACTACACTGTGGCTGGAGTAAGATAGGTTTTCAGAAGTGATAATTATGCGTCTTAATCTTCATCTAATTCATCGCTTGGTTTTAACAGCAGTTTCGGGCCAGCGTTTCAATGTCTTCTGCTGTGTTGATTTAGCAGAGAATTGCTTCCACACATACAACCTCGAAGTTGACTAAAATTACGATCTCACATGTTGAACGACATGGAATCATGATCTCACCACGACAACAGCGTTTGGAAATACTGTCTTTAATAAGGTTTTCGACAAGAAGCATCTATATCATCACTAAATATTTTTACTTAAACGTTGCTTTACGGGAGAACTCACAAAGAAAGAAATCAATTCATGAAGTGTTCTAATCAGGCAAAATAACAATTAATTCGATGATTTTCTCCATCGATGCAAATGAAATTTATTTTCCTGTTGCGTTTAACTCCTCTAATTCATCTCCAAGCAAAGTTAATTTTAGGTAAATAGTTATATCGTTGCATTGTTCTTTATTTTAAACTTCTTCACAACCCTTTCTACCGTTTTTATCCGAAATAGAAAAGAAGTCGTGCAATAGTTTTTCTAGAAAAATTTCTTTTAAATACAAATATAATTTGGCACCCTTTAAATTATAAGAAATATTACTATTTTTAGGAACAAGAGGGCAATTCAGTAAACCCAAGTTTTACGACAATCTTACAGATAAATCACCAGGTAATCAAAATAGTCTTACTACTGAATAGGTGGAATTTCTAATTTTATGTTCCATAGAGAAATGTTACAATGACATTTTCACCGAACAATACAGACAAGAAGTACAAGAATCGGTCCAAGTTCCTAATTTTATGAACTGTTTCAAGATTTTCTGTTAGTGTTTCTAACCAATCTTTCGTCCTAAGAAATTTTCTCTGTTAATCCTAGTAATTTTCGTATACTAGTCCATGAGAGAAACCTCCTCCGGTTTTTTGAGCTCGTCGACTTAATCATAACCTGATTTCTTTTAGATAAAACTGTCGGTGATTTCTCACCAACAGGATTTGTCGAACAACCGAAATACAGAAAAGCAAGGAGGAAACGAACAAGGTAAAATATTACATATTGATATGGATGCATGCATCAGTGGAAACAAATCGACATCCGTAAATTAAGAGGAAAACCAATTATCGTTGGTGGGAGTCAATCAACGTGGAGTGGCAACTTGTTCTTATGAAGCAAGAAGAGTTATTTGAGACGATCTGCACCGCCGACGAGTAAAGCCATCCGATTATGTCCCAAAGCCATTATTGTTCCTCCGAATCTTTGAACGCCATCGACAATTAAGTTTACAAATTCGAGAAATATTTCATCGATATACGCCGTTAGTAGAACTGATGTCGATTGACGAAAGCTTTTTAGATGTTACAGAGAATCAAAAAATCAAACTTCTGCAACAATGATTGCTAGAGAAATTCAAGAAGCTTATCTATAAAGAAGCAGGATTAACTTGTTCAGCTGGAGTATCATTTAATAAATTTTTAGCTAAAATTGCTTCTGGGCAAAGAAAACCAGCTGGAATTGCAGTAATTGATCAAGAATCATTTCCAGAATTTATTAAAACATTACCTGTTGAAAAATGAGTAGGACATCACGGCAAAAATTACATCAGAAAAATTTATTCACGGGAGAGGATATTCTGAATTGTTCTCAAAGAGTTTTTAATAGAAACATTTCGGAAAGCAAGGAGAAGCACTATATCGACAAGTAAGAGGAAAGTCCAATGATCAATTAACATTGTATCGTGAAAGCAGTATCTAGACGGTAAAGAAGTGAAACTTCGCTAGAAGATACAACAGATGAAGAAGCACTGGTAGAAATTATATAGAGCACCTCAGAAACAAACAACTGGTCAATAGAGAAAAATAAACCAGCAGCTAAAACACAACAACAAAATTAAAACAAAAGCGATTTTGAAACTAAAAACAAGCAGCAGACATTAGAAAACCATGTCCAGAGTAGCAAGAAATTAGTAGCCAGCAGCTCATCACCTATTAAATGGAAGAGAGTAATACACTGAATCCATTCGTTTAATTGACTACTAGTTCTCAGTTTGAACAGACGTAACTATTTGGTTTTGAGCAAGTTAAAACTGTTCTCAGGATGCTATGTTTTAGTGAATAGCACCACTATAACACAGAATAAAGAGATATTTTCATCCTTTTTCATTGAAATCGAAATTGACAATATTTTGCACACACATAAACAACACTCATTTATAAACAACAATTGTAATATAGTTCACAAAACATAGCAAACTCGAAACTTAATTACTGTGCTAACTCAGCACGGTAAAATTAGTATATGAAAATAATAGAAATGATACAGAAATAAAATTCTGTTTTTCATTTTGTTAGAAGCACAATTTCAAAGAAAAGGGGAAACAAAAAGTATGGCACACGAAGAAAAATCTGATCTCGATGCGCTTTTCACACCAGATAACTTGAATTTTGAAATGGTCAAGCATTGATGTACAGAAGGAAAAGTTGTAAATCCAGATTTAGCACCAGATTTATCCTGATGATGGCAATTAGCTCGACCGTAAGGACTGATATGGTATGGTCACGTATATTTTACAAGAACGTTCAACAGCGTTAAACCAGTCAAGGACGTTTAGGTTTCTACGCCCCAACAGTGCAGCAAGTTTGCACAATTAGCTTCAATTAAAGCTGATCGATAAAGGTGATGTACGGTAATACCAGGTTGCGTGATGTACCTCAATTAGTAAAAACATGGTTTACCACGATCACAAGCATTCTCATGGTCTCGCACAGGTGCAGGGAACATGTATCCAGAATCATTAGCAGTACCACCACGACACAGGCTGGTGCACAATATGTTCAAGCAGCAGGTGCTGTAATAGACTACAAAAACGTGGTAAGATGTAGCTGTTACTTACAGGTGACGGTGGATCTTCGCCAAGGGGACTTTATGAAGGAATTCAACTATGCTGGCATGCATAAATCACCTGCCATCTTCTTCATTCAAAATAATGGATGGGCATCCAACTCCTCGTGAACAATTACAAAACAGCTGCTGGCAACTTTAGCACAAAAAGCTGTTGCTGCTGGTATTCCAGGTATTCGGGCAGATGGTATGGGACCCATTAGCAGTTTATGCCGTAACCAGCTCGTGAACATGCAGTCAGTACAGTGAAATGGTCTCTGTATTAATCGAAACAATCTGTTTCGTTATGGTCCTCAGGCATTATCAGGGACGAACCAACCTCGTTAATCAACCAGAAGGAATTCAAGATGGCGGCCAGACCCATCACCTCGTTTCTGCACTCACTTAACAGCTAAAGGCTTAAGGGTCTGAAGAAAGAGAAATGTGAAGCGCATGGAAGCAACTAAAGAAGAAATCAAAGAAGCAATCAAAGAAGCTGATAAACAACCAAAACAAAAAGTTTCATTCTTCTCTGAAGACAATGTTTGAAGAACCAACAACGTTATCCAAGAACAACTTGATTACTTTGAAGCAAAGGAGAATAAATAATTATGGCAAATGACACGATCTGCAAGCCACATACGGATGCATTATATAGAATTAAAACGTGATGAGAAATGTCCTAATTCGGTGAAGACGTTGGTAAAATCGGGAGGAGTTTTCCGTGCAACCCAGGACTCTCAAGATGAATCGAGAAGACCGGTGTGTATTTAACACTCCTTTAGCAGTAACTCAGCATTGGTGGTTTAGCCATCGGTCTAGCATTAGGAAGGTCACCGTCCAGTTCCAGAAAACCACCTTTTGGACTGTACTTTGAAGCAATGGATAGTGTTGTTGCTCAAGCAGCTCGTTACCGTCACCGTGCATGGTGGAACTCGTCAAATGCCCATCGTAGTTTTGGTTCACCATTTGGTGGTGGGGTTCACACACCATGAATTACACCCAGATAACTTAGACGTTTAGTAGCACAAATCACCAGGTTTTGAAAAGTCGTTATTCCTTCCAAACCCATATGATGCAAAAGGTTTATTAACTTTCAGCGATATCTGTGACAACGGATCCAGTTGTTTACTTAGCATCAGGCGAAATCATACCTGCTCATTCCTGTGAAGAAGTGCCAGAAGAAAGCTATACAGTTCCATTAGGAAAAGCAGCTGTAACTCTCGTGAAGGTAACAGATGTTTCAATTATTACTACGGAGCTATGGTTCGTGAATCAGCCGAAAGCAGCTGAACTTAGAAAAGAAGGCATTTCTGTAGGGTTATCGATCACGGCTAGTTTATTTAGACTTAGATTCTGGCATCCAAAAACTTCAGATAATAAATGATTTGAAGATATTAAATGATCAAAATATATCAATTGAATATGAAGAAACAAACCACGATGCACGATATAACCATGAAATACCGCAGTCAGCACCACCAGCCCACACATGATCATAAAACAACAATATTAAAGACTATTAAACACATCATATAATCAATAATAATACAATACACAAAACCACGTATTATTAATAATATCAGTTTATAAAAACAATTTAATATACCACAGAAGATCAAATAATCAACTGAAACAAGATCAAAAGATTATTCAGAACAAATTCTAAAGCAACATTCTGGAAGTTACAATTTTAGGTGCTCCAAAGAATTCTTTCTTGCTCTGATAAAGACATGGTGAAATTAGCGAAGATGATTTTGCTAAAAAGGTGTTACAGTTATTACTTAAAAAGCTCCAGTTGCTCAACGACGATAGCGTAAACAATTAAATGAAGTAGATGGTAAAGAACAATCAACGTCATGATTACGTAATGTTTGCTGTAGGACGCCATCCAAAACACTGATGAATTAGGATTGATGTTACAGGTGCTTGAAATGAACGCTTAGTGTAGACAACCAAGGACATACAACATTAAAAACATTTTTCAATCAGGGATATCGTCTCTAAAGCATTAGTACATAAAGCTAGTTACGAAGGTAAAGTTGCTGCCAACTCGCAAACCAGCTGTTGACATCATTCAATCCAACTGTTGCCTCTCACTGATCCAGGGTAAGCTTCTGTTGGTTATACTCAAGCAGCGAGCTAAAAGATGCTGGATTAAGTGAAAGCTTCTAAATTCCCTCCTGGCAGGAAAAAGTCGCGCTATTTCATTACGTGCAACAGAAGGTTTTGATCGGTTTAATTACAATGCGCAGAGGTAACAACGCGTAACCGTTGGTGCACAGAGTTGCCGGCGTTACAAAAGCTCAAGTGACTTAATCGCTCAGAATGAGGTTTTAGCTGTTGAAGCTGAGCAAGGAATGCAGAAGACACGTCCATTAACACTCACTCCACATGCACCGCTGAGCTGGAAGTTATTATGGATACGGCTGAATTAGCGTTAGGTATGCCAATTCATATTTAATGACATTATTGCTGCTCTGGAGACTCGAGATTTTCTCGGTCCTGTGTATTCTAGAACATTTTGAGTTATGTAACATGCTAATAGGTATAAAATAGAAAAGTACTTTTTAGAAGAGAGAGATGGATGGAGAAATTATAGATCAGAAGTTTAATAAAACAGAGCTAAGAATGAATATTTTTCATATTGTATAGATCTGTTTTTATTGAAGTGTTATTAGGATCTTTTATTCGAATGGATGATATGATGATGGTAGGTCGTATTCCAGAACATGCAGCCTCAAGCAGTTTCTGCTGTTGGAATGACGAACCAACCCGTATTTTTAGGATTGAGTTTTTGTTCATAGCATTGTCGGGTGGAACAGCCATTATTGCTCGTTATTTATGGAGCATATAAAAATATTAGCTTAGTATTAAAACGTGATGTTACCCAGCAATGCTAGGATTTGTCACTCCTATTTCAATACTGATGATTTTAGCGCTATGTATTATCCTTTTTAGGCAGATTCTTCTGTTATTGAAAGTGGTACAGCCTATTTTTCGTGTCATTATGCTATAGGCTTTATTTTTCAATCATTTTCGTTTACGATGACAGCCGCTTTACGTGGGATTGGTGAAACAGAAAATTCCGATGCGTAATAATGTAATCGCCACAGTTTAAATGTCCTTGGGAATGCATGTGTTAATTTATGGTTTTATTTGGTTTCCCAGTGCTTGGAGTAACTGGAGCAGCTAGCTTCAACAGTATGGTAATGCGATGATCGTTAAACTTGCGGTATGTATTGTCTAAGAAAGAGTGTTTTATATTTAGATTTTCAAAAGAAAAATTTCAATTTCGTTTTGAAATGATGAAAGATTTAATCGAATTGGATGCGACCGTTTTAGAACAATTAGCATTAAGAGGGAATTATTTCATTTTTAAATATTGTTTCGGGATCGGGACAAATGTTTATGCGGCTCATCAAATTTCATTAAATATTTTCAAATCTAACTATATTCACCTGCTCAAATGCTTTTGGGGCATCAGCTCACTTTATGGGCAATCTCTTGGGAGCAAAAATGAACAATTGGCAAGAATGTATACTAGAATGTGTCAACGAATAGGTTTGTCATAGCCACTTCGGGATGTCACTATTTATCTTTTTCGGTTCGCAAAATTTCATGTTCTTACCCACAGACCTGAAATTATTTCGAGATACCATGATTGCCTAATGATTGTGGCATTCGTTCAACCGTTCAAAGTCATCAATTATACTCACTTGGAGCAATTTAAGAGGGGCAAGGGGGATACATGTTACACTGATTGCCATTTTGCTAGGTTCAACTGTTATCGTGTTAGTTTTAGGTATATGTCTTGTAAATATAGTTTTAGCTTGTCTAGCAGGAGCTTGATATGCGGTATTTATTGACCAATTTATTCGTTGGCTCATTATTTTATTTAGATTTAAAATCAGAAAACTCGAAAGAATAATCCGTATTAACTTAGAATAGTAGATGCAAGGATGTGCTTTTATTTTACATGCAAAAAGGTATACTAAGCAGTGTACTTTTTGAGGAGGGACTATTGGCAAATTATAGTTATCCACTAGACTTGACCTGGACTCACCAAGAGATGTCAACAGTCGTGCGTTATGGAATGCCGTAGAAGATGCTTATGAACGTGGGAATTGAACATGAATTATTTATCAAACGATATAAAGATTTCAAAACGATTGCAGAAAAGTATTTGCGAGGAAAAAGACTGGTAAAGAATTTGAATCGGTTTCTGATATAGTTTATACCGTGTGTTCAAATGAGTAAAATACTGTCAAAAAGAATTAAAATGGAACAGTAGAAAGGATGTTATTATGGATTTATTTGCAACACATTTATTAGTCAATGATTGGATTATGGAGGCTGGAAAATAAAATTCGTCATAGCTTTTGGTGAATCAATTACAGTTGATGCAAAACTAGTCGTAATGACTTAGTAACGAATGTTGATAAAGAAATCGAACAATTTTATTTCAAAAATTGTGAACAATTCCCTAACACATAAAATGTATGGGGAGAAGAAGGATTCGGTGACGAATTAACTTCAATCGACGGATATGTATGGTTAATCGATCCAATCGATGGCACATTAAACTTTGTAAAACGTCAAGAAGATTTTTGGAATTATGGTTTGCCTTTATATAAAGATGGCGTTGGTTTATTAGGTTACATCTAGTGATGTAATGCGTGATCGCTTTTGTTTATGGGATTAAAGACTGCAGTACTTATTGCAATGGACGTCGTCTATTCTAAGCCAGAAGTTCATAGCATCTGGTGATAGCTCTATTAACGTAAACGGATTTATGTTATTAGAAGCAAATGAAAAAGAAGCAGCAATGATTCGTAAAAGCAATGGTCACTCGTACTTATGGAGCTTCTTCAATTGAACATATCCAAGTAGTAGCTAGGAAAATCTGTTGCTTATGTATCAACATTAGCCAGCACCATGGGATATTGCTGCTGGTATGGTAATTGCAAAAGAATTAGATTTACACTATAGTACAGTAGACGGAAAAGAAGTAGACTTCTTAGTACCAAACAAAAAGACTCACAGGAGTTATCTGTTCAAAGATATTGCTGAAGAAATTATGCAGACATTTAACAATACTAGTAGAGTCGTAAGATTTTACAGCTCTTATTTATAAGGAGAAGTTATGAATATTGCAGTTTATTGTGCCGTTAGTCAGAGTAGTACTTTCAGCTTTTGATGAAAAGAAACAGAGAACTAGGACTGGATAGCGAAGATGAATCACACACTTGTTTACAGTGGAGGATGACTGGCTTTAATGGGGAGTGATTTGCAACTACTGTTATGAAATGCAGGTGGAGAAGCTCATAGTCATGCCACAATTTTTGTGGAGCGAGAAATTGCATAAAAAGATATACAAAACTTCATATTGTTGAAACGATGTCAGAACGTAAAAATAAAGATGATTGAATTAAATGAAGTATATATTGCACTTCCTGGAGGTCCAGGAACACTAGAAGAAATTGCAGAAGTCGTTTCATGGTAAGGAGTCGGTCAAACGAAATGGAATCTGTATTTTCTACAATATAGAAGAGCTATTATGACCATTTTAGAAGCTTTTTCAATCATATGGTAACAGACAAATCTACTAAGCAAGAAGATAGAAAGTCAAATCTACATTTTGCAAAGTCGCTTGAAGAAATTGAAAAATTAATCGAAAAACTACGAAAAAGCGTTAGAGTCTGACGCTTTTTAATATTTGATAAAAGTTTATAGTGATCAGTGAATAGTAATGAGGTTATAATAGTCAGAGTAGGAAAGGGTTAGAGTTATTTTTAGCGAGTATGAAAACGAGGATGGATATTCAACAGAAAAAAGTATTATTTCTTTGTTATTGATATTAGTAGCCTGTATCTTTTGCCTTTTAATCATTTGCTAGGACATAATAGAAATGAGCTTTCTAGAATGAGGGACTTCTGTTCAAAATATAAAATTGGACTATAAAAGTGAGAAGTTTTGGAAATGACCGATTTGATATTTACTCTTTTTCTTTAGAGGATGAAGTTAGACTTTAATAATGATGAGTAGTAATCTGAAGTAGATTTATCAAAAAGAATTTAGTAATATCTTTATACTGAAAGTAAAAAGAATCAGATATTAAAAGAAAAAGCAAAAATCAAATGGAGAATTTGTTAAAGGAGAAACGTTTTTAGTTTATAATATCATTGATTCCTAAAAAGGAACTAAAAATTGTATTTGTATGATGCGTTATCAAACAAAGGATATTGTTCTCATACTAACGATTTAATGTTTTGTTGTATAATCATTCAAGTGAAATTTGTAAAATGATTAGGGAGATAGTTTATAGTGAGATACATTCTTTTGTCTACGTGGAATAAAATGTTGGTGGTAAGAATAAAAGTAGCAATGAGTGAACTGAAAGTATTATTAGAAAGTTTAAACTTTGAAAATGTTCATTCATATATTAATAGTGAATTTATTTTTAGTAGTAGTGATACATATCTGATACTGTATTTGCAAAATAAAAGATTTGACTAGAAAGTCATTATGAGTTTTCAATTCCTTTTTGCTCTACTGACGAAAAGAAGAATATTTAAAAGAAAAAGCAAACTTACCAGAGTGGTGGAATGAAAGAGTTGGCAAGAAGATGTATTATTCTTTTTCTTATCAGTTAGATAAAAAGCTCGATATTAGAGTTTCCTTAACAAAGCAAACTTTCATAATGAGGTAGTATATATAGGGAATCATGTTGTGTTTTTGGGGAAAATTCGATGAAGCAGAGTATCTAAAAGACAACTTACCATAAACAGTTAATAAAGCAAGATTTTTATAAAAAGATTACGATTCGAAATGGAAACACGTTTGACAAAATAGCTCAAATTTTCAGAAACTGAAAAATAGTTCTAATTTTCATGAAATTGGTGATATATAGATAATTCTAATAATTTGACATTTAATTTCTAGATCGTTACAATTTTATCTAAAAGATAGAAATATCAAATACTTGTTGCTCTCAAAAGGCAACTCAAAATAAGTTTAAGCTCAAATATCTGTCAAGCTTCGATATGCGACTCATAAATAATCGAGTTCAAACTATTTAGGCTCTGTCTCATTTGAATGGAGCCTTTGGGAGGACACTATGGATACAGTGACATTTTTATTTTATAAAAGATCAATATTTTATAGATTTTCCAGATACAAAATTAATGCAGAATAAAAGAAACTGTGAACGGAGAAAACTCATAACCGACCATGTTTTTATGCTTTTTGATAAAACAACAGGACTATATTGATGATTCTTTTTCTTCTCGTTATAAATTTCAGAGAAATATGATGCTAAAATTGAAAAATTTGGAAGATGCGATACTATAATATTTGGAGAGGTTCTTGGGCATAAAAAGCTTTTTCTTATCCAAAATATGTGTCCAATAAATGTTATATATATAAAGAATGAGTATATTGATTATAGTTCTAAAACCAATAAGAGTAGATAAAAATTAGAAAAGGCAATGTAACAAAAGGCATCAAAAAGTTCTTGCGTTATATAAAGCAGGGCCAAAAATTGATTTTTCCAGATGTATTAAAATTAGAAGAAAATTTTACTTCAAAAGCGATAGAGTAAAACTTTAGAATTTTAGAGTTTGTAAACATAAATAGTGATAATAAAAGCGTTTGTGCTATAGATAACTGCAATAGTTTTCACCGCAAATTGGCATAAACGCTAGTTTTTGTTATAATTAGAAAGTGAGTTTTAAGGACAGGAGGATGGCAGTAGGAAATTGAAAGAGACAACTCAGATGAATTTGTTGTTAGAATTTTGTAAGGCAAACTTTTTGACTGAAAAACAACTAGGATATGTGAAATTATATTACGGAGAAGATTATTCTCTTGGAGAAATTGCAGAAGAATTTCGAGGTTAGTCGACAACCGTCATGATAATATTCGACGATCTGCTCAATATTAGAAGATTATGAACAAGAATTACATTTAGTGAATGATTTTTATAAAAGACAAGCTATCTATGATGGAAATTGAACAGCATATCAAAAGAACATTATCCAAATGATCGTCACTGCAACAATTGATGACAGACTTCAAGAAAATGAATAAATAAGCCTGATTGAGGAGTGAGAAAATGGCATTTGAAGGATTATCAGATCGCTTGCAATGCGATGGGTTCGTAACAGAGGAAAATTACCGAAGCTGATTTAGAAACAATGATGCGTGAAGTTCCATTGAGCGTTATTAGAAGCAGACGTTAACATCAAAGTTGTAAAAGATTTTTGTACGAAAAAGTAAATGAACGTGTTTAGGTTCTAATGTATTAGAAGCTTTATCTCCACAACAAGTTGTAAAAATTGTTAATGAAGAATTAACACGAATTGATGGGGGAGAACAAGCTCATTCCAATTTTCACCAAAAGCCACCTACTGCTGTGATGATGAGTCTGGTTTACAAGGGCAGGTAAAACAACAACTGCTGGTAAATTAGCGCTATTTTAGCTGAAACATGAAAACAAACGTCATGTATTAGTAGAATGCCGACGTCTATCGTCCAGCCGCTATTGAACAATTACAAACGTTAGGAAAAACACTAGAATTATTCCAGTATTTTCATTAGGAACAGATGTCAAATCCTGACGAGATTGCTAGACAAGCGATTAGAACGCGCAGCGATTGAAGGTCGTGACTTTAGTCATTATCGATACGGCGGGTCGTTTACATCGACGAAAGCTTTAATGGAAGAATTACAAAAATATTAAAGCTGTTGCGAATCCAAATGAAATCTTATTAGGTGGTCGATGCAATGACAGGGCAAAGATGCTGTGAATGTTGCTGGAAATATTTAATGAGCGTTTAGATATTACAGGGGTTATATTTAACAAAAATTAGATGGGGACACTCGTGGTGGGTGCGGCTCTCATCGATTCGTTCTGTAACAGGAAAAACCAATTAAATTCTCTGGTCGGAGAAAATTAGAAGATTTCGAAATTTTCTATCCTGAACGTATGGCTTCTCGTATTCTTGGTATGGGCGATATCACGACTTTAATTGAGCTCAACAAGATTTTGATGAAGCAAAAGCTCAAGAAATGGCAGATAAAATTAAAGCTAATACATTTGACTTTAATGATTTTATTGACCAATTAGATCAAGTGAATAAAATGGTACCTGGAAGATATCTTAAAAAGATGATTCCAGGGTTAAACAAATTAGGATTAAATGATCAAAAGTGGATCCAAAAGATACAGCACGTATGAAAGCTATTGTCTTATCAATGACTCCAGCAGAACGTGAAAAATCCAGATATTTTATCTCAAGCAAGACGTAAAGAGAATTGCAGCAGGTTCACTCGTCCATTAGCAGAAGTAAACCGTTTGATTAAACAATTTAATGAATCAGATGATGAATCAAATGTCAAATGGAAATATACAAGCAATGGAATCGATGATGGGACAATTAGGCATGGGTGGAGGCTCTAATAAATAGGGTCAAATCACATGCAACAATATGCTCAGTCGTCAAAACAAAATAAAATTGGATTAAAGAAAAAACGTTAATAAAATAGAAGGAGAGTTTAGCAATGCTCAAAACAAGTATTAGTTCATTAATGGTTCATTGAGAAAAGAAATCTTTTAACCAAAACTATTATTGATTATGTACAAGAGAAATTAGTTGAAAAGGCTATCAAACAAAACAAATTAGTTTTAAAGATGTACCATTTTTCAGTCAAGATATTGAATTCCAGCCCTGCTATTGTAGAAAGAGTATCGTGGGAGATTTTGAAGCGTCTCGTTGCTTTGGATTGTGTCTCTGAATATAACGGGAAGTTTACTAGGAGTTTAAAAATGGTTTAGACTGATGTCTCGTTCATTAGATATTACTTATGCACCTCCGGCTTATATTGATAGCAAATTAACTGCGTTTCAGTAGTGCAGCAGTGACATTCTGGTGGGAGCAAATGTTTTACGTGCTCTAACAGAATTAGCTACTAAAATGCGCATGAATCCACTGACAGTAGCTCATATCGAGCAGGATTCAACAGGTGTTTTAACTCTAATCAGATGAGATAAATCTGAATTAGAGAAACAAGTGGAAATTGTTAGGAAGCATTAGAAAAATAATGATTGAATGAATAGAAACGACCAGGTTTTTATCTGGTCGTTTTCTTTGTTCCTGAAATAGTTTTCAGTGGCTATTTTATAAATGAATTATGGTAAGATATTTGGCTATGGATAGTGAAATGTGTATAGCAATAATTGAAAGGATGTAACATGAATGAATAATGAAAAATGGCATGTATTGCCTGCAGTAATTGCGACAGCCATTATGAGTTTCTGCGGTGTATTAATTGAAACGGACAATGAATGTGACATTTCCGACATTAATGCAAGAATTTTCGAGACAACTTCATCTGGATTTCATCGGGTTACAACAGGTTATTTATTAGGCTACTGCGATTGTTGGCCTATTTCTGCGTATTTAGTACGTACCTTTACAACAAGACAATTATTTTTAGCTTCAAATTTAATTTTTATTATAGGAGTTTTTAATCAATTGTATTTCTCAAATTTAATCATGCTATTATTTGGAAGATTTTTACAAAGGGTTGGTACGGAATTGCGTTACCATTAATGTTCCATATTGTATTAACTCAAGTACTGATTGAACAGCATGGTATAGTCGCATTGATTAGGTTCTATGACAACCGTCTTTAGTACCACCTGATTGGACCAACTTTTTGGTGGATTAGTTTCAGCAGCTTTGGGATGGAGATTTATTTATTGGATTTTATCCATGTTTAGTCATTTCTTTAGTGATTGGTTTATGGGCGATTCCAAAAGAGAAAGAGTATTCCAAAATCACCATTTAATCTGCTAGCATTTTTCTTCTTAGCAGAATTGTTTAGCTAGTTTATTAATGGCAATTGAACATTTATCTCTCTTGTATGGCTATTAAGTGCAGTAGTAACGGGTGATTATTTGAATATTTTCAATCGTAAAAATGCTTTTATTATCTTTTTGCACCATTTTAAAATCATACATTTTAATGGAATGTTATATGTAGTGTTAGCATTCCAAGCAACTGGTATTAGTTTTATCATTTGTCATCCGAAATTATTTACAATTAGGTCGAATCAAAGAGTGACAAACTGCAGGGCTATTTATGTTCCAGGTGCAGCAATGGTTGCTTTATTGGCTCCTGTTTCAGGTAAAATGGTTTGATGTTAAGGTCCGTTGAAGCTTTTATTAACAGGTTTAATTTTGGCGAGTATTGGTGAGTATTGATTAGCGTCTTCTTTGAACATTTAGCGATTCTTCCATTATTAGTATTGAATATTATTTTAATGAGTGGAAATGGACTGTGATGGGGAATATATGTAAACATTTTTGTTTAATGCAATTAGACAAGGATGTTCAAGCGATGGAAATAGTATTGTCAATACTTTACAGCAGTTTACTGAGCTATTTTCTACAACAGTAGTGGTGAATTTTTCTCAGCGAATATGGATCGATTACCATTTGCTGGAAAAATATAGTTTAATGTTTATTACAGTCTAATTTTATTAGCTGTTTAGTAATCTTTGTTGTTCAACATAAGAAGACAAGAAAGCCTAAAGTGAAGAGTATAAATAAAGGACAACCTGTTAGTGAGCAATCGTTAGTATAGATTAGACATACCCAGAGAAAATTCTCGGCCGTAAGCTCGTGCCGCCAGCGCAGCCACTCGCATATGAGTCATGGCTAAACTCGAGCCTCCAGGTCTCGACGACTGCTTTGTACCATCATTTTACATGGATTTTCTACTGTAGCTAGCAAAGAAAATCCTTTCGAATTTTATAAGATCTAGTCACGCAACTATACGCGTGCTACTATTGGCATTGGTTATTGATTGTCAAAAATCATAGAAATACGACATAACACCGCTCACAAACTTTGACGAGTTGAGGATGTTATTTTAGTCTCTCAATAAGCCACTGTCTTTAATGGTTCACAAGAGAGTCGAGTTCCCGCTCGCCTCTTTTGTGGCCCAAAGTAGACTAGAATCTATATGTAAATAATCTTAACTATATCTTAGCTTTTTGTTCGAGGTAAACATCGGTGTATCAGTTTGAGAGTCGAAATCTTTCGAATTTTGTAAAGAGATGAAATTTTATCTATACTTCTACCCACAAAGTAGTTCACTCGGCGTAGGAGCTAATCCATCTTCGTTATGCAGCGGCGTAATATCACTCAGCAATTTCGTCTAAACATCGATAGCACTATTCACTGCAACACCAAGTCCCTGCATATTCAATCATTTCTAAATCATTGTTCTACCACCGAATGCTAAAATATCCTCCCTTTGGAATTCCAAAGTATTTAGATAAATGTTCAACAGCAGTTGCTTTATATGCACAACATTCGTAACAATTTCTAAACATGCAGATCTCCTCCCCAAGTACGAACATCAACGTTTTACCATAGCGCTGACAATTTTTCCTTGATACCTCTTTGTTTTTCAAACACTTGAAAAACAGTAATGGCAGTTGGTTTTTCTAACTCAGCATCCTTTTGTAATAAAATTGCTGCTGATCTTGGCGCGGATGGACAGTTTGAACAGTTCACTGCGATGCATATAAATGATGCTTCTCTCCACCATGAAATAGTCACAGTCTCAATTTCTCTTATGAAAATCTAACATATCAAAGACAATAGATTCATCTAGTGTCAGCCGGATATCCACCATCCCATTCTTCTTATTAGAGAGTCGTGACATAAAGCGCCATTAAAGTTAACAATAGGTCCACCTAATCCAAGTTCTTCATATAAATGTTTTTGAACTTTCATACGGATGACTCCGGTTAAGCAACTCGCGACTTTATGTCCGGAGCACCCTGTTAAAGTGGTGGAAGTCGTCGGAATTGCACAGGATTAAACTGTCAGATTTGACCACGTTTAAAAGCAGTACCATCCAAATCACGAGCAACATCTTTGCTCATGTGTTCCTCCTGGCGGTAATGTATAATCGATTTGATTGACGAAAGTTAGTCAATTTAGTTACACAACCTTTGCGGCATACCATACCATTTTCAGTGAAAATATGAAAGAAGAGGTTAGTTGATGATTATTATTCAAGTATATTGAGAATATTCCGACTTTTGAGAAATTGTTCAAGATGAAAATAAAGGAGTAAAATGATTCGCAGTTGTTTCGTTATCATGGCTGGACCGGAAGTTAAGGAAAACTGATTCATTATGGAGCCACGCTTACAAACATGGCATGTGCGCAATTTTACCAGACTCGGGCTACATCATGAGAGGAAAACATCTGAGTTAAAACGGTTTTGAATTATGGGAAATTATTGGGCAAATGTTAAAGAATTTCCAACATTAGCGGGCGCCCATCAAAAAGAAAACTTTAGGTCGACTGGCAGTATCGGAGCTGATTGGATTTAGTATGGGTGGAATGACGACTTATGCGTTATGAAAACGATTGTCCATTTTATACGCTGCCGTTAGTTTTAATGGGAAAATGCAGATCCAGTTGAATTTGCAAAATGGTCGATTACTTCAAACTCGGATGTGAAAGATAAACCGGCAGTAGAATTAACTCCAGATTTAAATGGATAAATATATTCCACTCTTTGGCAAGCGTTTACCGCTAGCAGAGAAAACCTGAAACAATTGCAGGTCGTCCAGTTTTAATTTGGCATGGATTAGAAGATAAAAAGTTCCATATACATTAAAACGTGCATTTTATGACAGATTAAAGACGAACCGTATGCTAGTCGTGTAAATGGATTGAAACACGTGAAGTGCCACATTTTGCACGTTTAAAGCAAAGTACATCTGTAGAATTTTTAAAAACAATCATTAGTAGAGGAGTAATCAGCAGTGGAGTGGAAAACAGCAGAAGCAATGAAGGAGAAAAATTTTAGAAGCATTAGAAACAGTGATTGGACCCTGAATTAGGAATTGATATTGTTACACTTTAGGATTAATGACGGAGTAGGAGCTTAAATGAAGAAGGACACTGCCAAGCGAATTTAACACTGACAACACCGGGATGCCCATCAGCAGATATTATTACAGATGAAATTCACCGTGCATTAAAGGGAAATTGAAAGAAACGTAAAAATGAGATTGACGCTAACTAGTATGGTACCCAGCATGGTCTCCAGAAAAATGTCTCGTTATGCAAGAATTGCATTAGGAATTCGATAATGATTAGAGAAGGCTTAAAATCATGAGTGGATTTTAAGCCTTTTAGTTTTTATTTTATTTAATCTTCACCATGGTCGCATTGGCTCGTTTATATTTACTTTTGACTCTTGACGAATGACCGTTTGAGGACTCTTTCTTCCAGCATTATAAGTTTTAAAATTTCTTGTCATACGTTGATCATCAACACCTCGAATTTTATCAACAAAATGTAGAGCATTCTTGTTGCCAGTCTGAATGGTAGTAATTTGAACAATTCCGCTACAGCCATTCTTTTGTCAGTAGCGCTTCCTGGAAATTTGGACTGTACTTGTAAAATATTGCTGCATTTTGCAAATCTCTATCAAATTCAACCATTATTCCTCGCCTCTTTTTCAAGGTTTGCTAAATGTAACATACTGTGGGTCTCAAAAAGAGAAATGTTAATGCTATATTTTGCGTAGGTTTATAAATTTTCTGATGGTATTACCGTTATATTACTACACATTTTAGTATACTATATATGATAATGATTAGATACATATACAATACCGTATCAAAACGTACTTTTGTGCTTTTCTAAAGAAACAAAATGAAAATACGGTGTTGTATTGTATCTAGTTGTATTTATTTGCTAGTTGATTTTGGTTGACTTTTTCCATTACAAGTATGCCTCCTCTTCCGTTGGGTGGGAGTAGTGGACTGTCATTGAAATATTTGCATGACCCATAGCAACAAGTCTAGGATTTATGTTTGTTGATTGTGCTTGAGTAGCAAAAAGTGTCTGAATATATGGGGAGTTAGTATTAATTTCCGGTTTCTCTTTTGATAAGTGTTTACATACGCCGCGGTTAAGTAGTTGAACAATGAAAGGCTCTCCGTCCAACAAGCAACCATGCATCTTTTGTATAACTTGGTCTTTTGTTTGCTACATAACGTTCTTGCTTAGTTTAATAGCCTTTTTCACAGTACCACTGTATCTTCTTGAGTACAAATATTATCTCTGTCTCTTTACCTTCAGTTTTTGTTCCTTTCCAGGATATAATACTGTAACAGACTTTTTATCTATATGGATTTTAGTCACATTATCTTTTAAACTCTACCGCCGACTCTAATCGCTGCACTTCACCCTTCTTAAGCCGTATGGAGAGTAGTAGAAAACGCTGTTTGTACCATGACATTACATAATGATCTTTAACGTATTTTCTCACAATATTAAAGTCTTCCATAGATAATTCTTTGTTGAATTTTGGCTTATTACTACTTTAACAGGTTCAATACCTTTTAGCTCTGATTTCTCGATAAGACTTCATTTTGATAAGCATGTTCTAAAAAGTTTTGACTAATCTAAAACGCAAGATATCGTATTGATAGTTTCATATTGTATCACCTAACTCAATATTAAATGATTGTATGTCTATGTCTGAGAATATCTTCCAAATCATTTGTGTCCAAATGTCAATACGTGAATCATTTTATAGGTAGTATGTACATGTAATTCAGAACTCTTATTCCATTTGCCACTTTTAACCTTGAGATTAGCGTATATCTCAAAAATACTCATCTAGTGTATATTCTTTTTGAAATACTCACCAGTCTCAATTGCTGTTGAGATTTCTGCTCCTAGCTTGTCTAGCTGTAGCCAAACTAGTATATCCTTGTTTTTGAACTTGTGTTCCTTTGTTGCGAGAATTTTTAGTCCATAAAGCTTTCATTCCTTTGCTTTCATAGACTAAAAATTCCCAGCGTATTTCTGTTGAGTTTTCTATTTTTCACATTTATATTTCCTTTCTTATACCAACCAGTGAGACGATTTTGGCTGAAAGGGTAGGGCAACACCTCCTTTAGAAGAACGTATGTCTGGTTTCAGTTATAAATAAAAAGCCTTTACGGCTTTCTATTTTGCAAATGCTTTTGTAATACTTTCTTATCACTAAAATTGTAAACTTGAATATCATATTCTTTTTAAAGCATCAAGATTAGTTTGAGAAACATTTTTAAATCCTTCTTCACTCAATATGATATTGAGCGACTCATTTCCATCATAATCAATTTTTCTTTTTATCGACAGTATCTCAACCAACTAACTAAAGTGTTATTGACTTGTTGTTTATCTAATTGATTATGGACTTTTTCACTAATTTTGTTCCTGAATCATTTTAAAAATACAAAAATCTATTTTATGGTTTAACTTAGATTTCCTTCTACTGAAAATCTTGGAAATAACTGTATTTGTCTTTATTTTCTGAAAAATAATTTTTAACATCTTCAAGGAAAAAGTTATGTACTCGTTTTCTTAGAAAATAATATAAAGTCATATAAATTAATGAGTAATTGAGTCGTATCGTGAATTGCTTGAGATAGTTCTTTTATCAACATTCTTTTCAATGCTCTTCATCATTAATGAAAACCAGAATAATTTAAGTCATGACTTGTAAAATCTGATGTCTACTAGAACGTTTTGCATCAAGTCTAATCTGTAATTTTAAATTCCAAATGGTAAAAACCACGATCGGTAACTGTAAAATGATTATCGTGTTGAACGACGCAAAAGAAAATTCCATGCCAAAACCGTGAATCGATGAACGGAGATTTTCACTCTAAACTACTTTGACTGTGATTCTATAAATTTAGTGTTTTTGTATATGAAATTAAAATAATCTGATTTAATTGTTTCACGTCCATAACGATTCCTCCTTTTGCATTATTTTACAATAAACTACCTTGAATGGAAATGTTTAAACTCATCATTTTTGATGATATTTGCAAAATTTACTACATCTTCAAATAGCTCTAAAAATCAGAAGTGTTTCGAATAGCATCTTCAAACGGAAGAGGGAATGCCTTCATGTATGTCTTTCCGTCTCCTTTTTGAATCGAATTCTTCTTCAGAAAAGATATTAATTCTATTTCCTTGAATTCTTGTTCCATCAGCATTCTTATGAAAAATTGTTATTAATATTGATTCTACAAAACAATAGTTATATTTTGCATTCAATAAAATTAATCACTTTTGCTTTTCAGGAGATAATTTATAAATTAATCTAAATTCTCCATTCTTTAGACCGCCAATTCCATGTAATAATATTTCTCCCTCGGTCGTATCTTTTAAGTTGAATATTATACTTTTGAAGTGTCTTGTTTAAACATTTTCATCAATCTGTTTGCTTCTTCATCTGTTAAAATAATCTCCATGACATATCTCCTTTCCAACTATTGGGAAACTCCTAGTTAGTGTAAAATACTACTGTTCCAACGTATTTGAAGTTGTCTGTATCTGTTACTGTGGATGTTCCTGATATTTCTTGTTTAGTGATACTAGCTTGATTGAATTATCTGTAATGTATAGCTTCAAGATAGGCTTCACTGTTGACGATTACTGCACCTATTGTGCCGTTTCTAAATTCGAGTTTCGCACGTTTGATGAGCATAATCGCCATTGTGGAATGTTGGTTCCATTGAATCACCATTGACCTTCAGCAGAAGTCTGTAGCAGCAGGAACCATATCTGCTCCAAAGCTGATTGTTCCTACTTGCTCGTCATCTAAATACAAAACCAGTACCTGCAGATACACCACTGTAGAACTTGACTTTCATACCAATCAGTTTCTTCTTGAATATAATCACCATGTTTACTACATTGTTTTGTTCGTTTAATTGTTCAGTAGCAAAGTTATAAAACTCTTTCTTTCTATCAGAATTTAATTGTTCATAAATTATAGTAATGTTGGGGAGTGTTGTCCACTGATGACAAATCTGTTTCTACAATCGTGTAAAGGAACGCTGAAAAATGCTGCTAAATCATATAAAACGACCAGCCCTTGGTAAATTTAGACTTTTGTTCCCAATTAGTTACTGATGGTGGAGATTTCAACCCCAAAAATTCGAAACATCTTTTTGTTCCAACTTTACGAGTTCTAAGCAATTTTAAATTACTTGCAAAAATTCTTTTTCATAATATTGATTTCCTTCTATATACAGTATAACTTTAAAAGTGAAAACAATTAGTTATCAGTTAAACTGAGTGTTGACTCAGTTTAACTGATGTTATTATAAATTCGTGGTCAAGAGATACTGCAAACGAAAAACGGAAGGAGTTGACAATATGACTAACAGATATACATTAAAACAATTGAGAGCTTTAAACGATATGAGTAGATTAGAATTATCTCAACTCACGAAAATGCATTATAATACTATCTTAAATTATGAAAAATAATATTGAAGCCCTTCGAAAAAGCTTCATACGATACAATCGAAAACATTGGCATCTGCTTAAATGTAACAGTAGATGATATAGGAAACAACTCAGTTTAAACTGAGCTGGTAAAAATTTGATAAAAACAATTATGAAAGAAAGAGGTTAGTTGATGAAAACAGAACAATTGTTAATATATCTATTTATTTCAATAGGAAGTATTGCGTACACCTATTTTTGTAACGAAATTGTATTGAATAGAGCGATTAAATTAGCGGAAACAATTGCTATTGAAAACCGCAAAACAAATTTTAAAAATCTTACAAAACAGAATTAAAAAGACTTCTCGAAAGAAGTCTTAAAATGGATTAACGTTTTTAGGATTTCTGATAAATACTCCAATATAGATTGAAGTAAATTTTTAAAGTATCAATATTAATCAATCCTAAAAATACATCAAAACACTTTGATAAACCAACTGAAAGATTACAGAACATATTTGTTCAATATGCCAATTTTATCTAGTAACAAATTGAATTTGTCAGCATCGATTTTTGATTGAACTATTTCTTTAATTTATCATCCTCTACTAGATAAATTAAAAGCAAGCAGAATCAATCTTGTTCACTATTTCATGTACATCATTGTTGAATTCAGACCAAACTCACAGCTTGTTGCGTATAAACTTGTGAATTCCATTTGTCTTTGAGGTTGAACAGTTGGGTCTGAAAACAAGTGAAATTGGAAATGACTTTTTGAGCCAAACTCAACAGTAGGAGCATACGATTTTTGAATCAAATTATGATATGAATTAGCCATATTTTGCATTTTCTAAAAACATCAGTTTTAAAAAGTTTGTTGTGGAGAGTAAGAGAAATGGAATAAGCACGATTGATTATTTCCATATTTTTGAAAATATTGTTCAGTAAATTTATTCATAACAACACCTCCTTTCAGATACATTATAGTCTTGAAAAGAGGTTTACCACAATAGGAAAGAGAAGGTTTCATCATGAAAAATCAAAACCCATCGTAATTTTAGAATATATCTGCACACACTCAGCACTTATAGCAATTGGACTACTCATATATGCTTGTATACCAAGTTTTGTGATTAAAGTCGTTTCTATAGTCAATAATATAATGACGCTTGCAGTGGGCAGTATTCAATATAACTGATCAAAAATAAATACAGAAAATGATAAGGAGGTGTAAATAAATGAATATAATAATTGAGAATCATGAATTGTACGAAACAATCACAAATCAATTAGTAGATAAACTGTTCGATACACCCACCAATCAGTAGTAGAAGAAATCAAAAATAATGATGAGATTCTATCTGCTGAGCAAGTTTGGATGTTTTCCAGCCTATAAACAACTATCAACTTGTCGAAAAACATTTTTAGATAGGCGAGACTTCCCAAAAATAAGAAGAGGCAATCGTACTTACTATAGTCGAAAGCTAAAGTAAACGAATATTTAAAAATGCAAAAATAACCAACCAGTGAGACGGACAGATTTTAGAAAAATTATGGGGAAATAAATGGAAAAAGTAAAAGATTAAGGATTTGTTTATATATTACAGTGATACCTTTATCGTACCTATTAATCTATCAATTATGGATGGATAAACGGATTTTCACAAAAATAAGGTTAACGATCTAGAGTGGATACGAGTACATGAAATTATTAATAGAACTGGTAAGAACGGGGGTTAAGAGATGGATATTTCAAAAGATGAACTTTATAAAATTGTCAAAGAAACGTCATGAAGAAAAACAATATTTGTTTATTACTTTTTAGCTATTGGTAGTAGCAATTTATCATCGATAGTGATTGGAATTTTTCTATTAAGTTTACGAATTATTTTCAGTTCAATTTTCAGTAATTTGTTTATCACATTATTAACTCAAATTTTTGAAAGAATAAAAGAAGAATCTATTAGAAAGTTGGTGAAGAGTATGACGAGAAAGGAATTTAGAAAGCAAAAAGGAATACATTTAACAAATGGTTCTTAATCAGATTTGTACAAGTATTTGCTACTTAGCAATGTTCTGGTAATTGAATTTAATTATGGTAATCTGATTGGTGCATCTCATCAACATGATTTGAAATTGGAATTAACCAAAACAGGGTCAGCATAGGTTGCGAAAGATGAGAAAAGATGAGAAAAGTTGAGAAAAGATGAGTAAGGAAAATATGACAGTGAAAGAAAAATTAGAAATTATTGATGAGTTACTAGTAGAGTACATGAAACCTCATTCATCGTGGAAATATATGGAACAAATTCAAAATTATTACAAGAAATCGGTTATCCGAGTTAAAATAGCCAGGACAACTGGCATTGTCAGACTGTAAAAGGAAATATAAATATAAATAATTTACAAGGAGATTGCACCATGTACATACAACATTTTGGAACGTAACCACACAATCACTATTTAGAACAACAAGATGAACCTCAAAATTTTGCTGCTTATGACTGGAAAGGCATGAAATTCTATTACGGCGATAAATATTAACAGAATATGACGGTGGATTATATCTTAGAAGATGATTTAGAAGAATATGCAGAAGCATTAGCACCAGTATTAATGCTGATTTATGGGAGAATATGACAAATCAATTAGTAGAACAAGAAAAACAAGAAAACTCAAGGAAGAAGAGTTGAATTTGAAGTTAATAACGAAAAGTGGCATTAAGCCAATCAATAGTTCACAACAGTTTTCCAGTAACCAAAGGAAATGACAAATAACACAGAAGAAGTAGTAAACTTCATGACGAAAGAGCTAGTATTCAAAACTCATCCATTTCTAAATGAAGCTTATTTAATTAAGTTTAAAGGGATATCCAGCACAACAAGTTGTATCTAAAAGAAGCTCTTTATGAAAAAGAGCTAATAGAACCTAACTCAACGGATTTAAGGCAGGTATCAGAAGTTTTAAGAAATGGAGAAGCTACTAAGAAAGAGGGGCAGACGGTACGCCCACATGTTATGAACAATTGTCATGTCAGCATTGAAGTTTATAGAAAAGATATTGATTATCCAGTATTTGTCGAAGTGGTTAAATGAGCACAACAAAGGACAATCAGTATGGAAACTACTGCCAGCAACAATGATTAGAAAAGCAGCGTTAGTAAAACGCATTAAGAGAAACTTTCGAAGATCCAGAGCTATGTATACAGAAGAGGAGAGCGTACACTAATCATACTCTCACAAAATGATACGACAAGTTACGAAGCCAATGAAAGTTGTCAATAATCTAGCAGAAGAATTTAAACAACAGAACGCTATTGAAGAAGATACCAAAACCAAAAGTGACTGAAGAAGTGCTTTCAAAAGAAATAGTAGCAGTTCAAACAGAGCCAGGATACGTAGAAGGCTAATAGAAGTGCTTACGAGAAAGAATATCAAGAGCTGAAAGGAACTAGAGAATATGACACTGAAGCTGACGAACAATAACTATTACAGTGATGAGGCGAGTCGATGAACACATTAGCGTATCACAATTTGGGAAGATTTTATTAAATGTGAGTGGAATGCACTAGCCAAATTAGGCTGGAGAACCTGAAGAAGATAAAACGGCTTTATTAGTAGAATTATGTTCATAGTTATTTTGAAAGCCTCAGAAGAACATGACTCGTTTTAAAAAGAAAACGAGAGCGTGATTTTTAAGAAAACGGTACCATGTACGCCTCTTTTGAATACAAGCACAAGCTATGGTAGAACGACTCAGGACAAGATGATTTCTCCAAGTTTGCTTTATCAAGGCGAAAAAGAAGTAATCGTAACTGGAGAATTATATGGAGCTAAATGGAAAGGCAAGATAGACCTACTGAATAAAGAAAAAGGATATTTTGTAGATTTGAAAACGACTTAGAGAAATGGGTAAAAGATGCTGGTCAGATAACATGGTAGATATGTATCATTTGTAGAAACGTATGATTGCATATTGCAAAATGTACATTTACAAGCAACTTTAGAGCAACAATACGGAATTGAATTTACTCCATATATTTTTGCAGTAAGCAAAGAAACCCTACTAATATTCAGGCTAATAGAATTAATGATGATAAAGTATCTAGCTGAAGAAGAACATATTCAAAACATATCAAAGAGTAATAGACCCAGCGAATCGCATTACCCGAAGTTGTTGCGGTAAATGTCCTACTGCATCAAGAACAAAAAGCTAGAAAACTTCATTGAGGTTGTTGACGATCGCTTGGTAAGAATCAACATGAGGGAGTTTTAAAACTCAGAGATGACAATAGTATCAAGCTGAGAGTTGGATACAGAATTTAATCTTGATGGTAGGCTAGAAGAAAACCGACGTAGGAGGACACTCGGTTAAAGGTCACTTTGATTTGGATAAAAGAAGCATTTACAACCAAACAACAAAAAGTTTATATACGCAATTATTTAGAGATATAAGCGACCACACTGTATCCTCCCGAATGGGTCAAAGATTTATTCAAAAATTATTACAGTGTCATATTACGGGACGGAAACAATAAAGCCTTGCATTAAATGGAGCAAGTATCACGGAAGCAAATCAAATGATTGAGTTACTAATTGAATTTTGCTTCCAAAAATGATATCCCATTTCATTTAAAGAGTTTCAACAATCTGCTGATTTAGCAAGATTGAAATTTACCTATTCATGAAGTATAGAACGTGCTTTGTTTGCGGTAAGCAACATGCTGATGTAGATCACGTCGATGCAGTTGAATGGGGAAATAATCGTAAACAAAAATTAATCATGCAAATAGATTTTACTTTGCTTGTGTCGTGAACACCATACAGAACGCCATACCATCTGGACTAAAGCAATGATGGAGAAATACCATATTGTGCCAATCAAACTCGATGCGTGAGAGATATACGAGAATTTGGTATTGGGCAGAAAGGAGAACAAGATGAACTACTTGAAACAAATGTTAGCACTCAATCAACTACAGTTGAGAGACCTCTTTCTAAAGGGCAATACATGTTATTTCATGCATTGCTGAAACGTCAAATAATGATTGTGGATGGATTGAGTGGTTTGAAGTAGCCTCTATCAGATTAGAACCTTCTACTCAAATGAGCCGTGAGGGCGTACAGAAAGCTAGAAAAGAATTAGTCGAAAGAGGATTAATCGAATTCAAGAGCAACGGAACAAGAGCCGGAAGCTATCGATTAAAGAAATTATATGAAGATAGTACACAGTTAGTTAGTACTACAAGATAGTACACAAGATAGTACACAAATCAGTACGCAAAACGAATACTGAAATAGAGCCTTTGAGTACTGCTTTGCCAACTCAATTAGAGAAAAATACCTCAAATGAGTACACAAGATAGTACACAGTAGTACTCAAGGTAGTACACAAGATAGTACGCCATTAAATAAACATAAAATAAAACTAAACAAAATAAAAAGTAGTAAATAGTTGTAGTAGTTATACAGATACGAGTGATGAAAAATCTGCTGGACAACAGACGACGACAAAACAACAGAAAAATGTTTTTGAATTTTTATCAGAACTTTTTGAGCATTTCTATCGTCATTCGTTCAAGCAAGATATCTTGTACTGGATTAGAGATATTGGAGATGGTTAGTACTTGAAGCCCTCAAAAACGTGATAGAGCAAACAAATAAAGAGTACGGGTACGCTACGATTATGAGTTGATGAGAAAAGGGCATTGATAGTTTAGAAAAAGGCTGAAGCTGAACGAGTACAATTTATTAGAGCAAAGCGAAAAACGAGGCAATCAGCTATCAACGAACAGGAAGAGTTGTACTGTACCTGATTGGGCAATAATCCAAACGAAAACGAAAGAAACAAAGCTGAGTCCGAAGAAGAACAGAAATTACGTGATCAGTTAAATGCATTGAGGGGCGTGGCTAAATGATACGACTACTACAATCAAAAATACTGCAAACAAGAAAAACTGAAAATTGACTGTATTACGTGTTGATAGCAAGGTAGAGGCAGAGTACTACTGCCACTTAAAACTATTGCAAAAAGAGCAAGCTTTATTTTTAGGATTTGAGCGACAGAAACGAATGCTATTGCAAGAGGGCTACACTAGACCGTCAACTGGAACGAAAGTACGACCGATATTTTTACGTGGTGGACTTTATCGTATACGAGAAATAACGGCGAGAAAAATCTATGTTGACGTGAAAAGGTATGAAGACGGATGTATTCAGACTTAAACAAAAATGTTTGAGTACAAATTCAAAAACAACTAAAAACAGTGAAAAGCGAGGGAAAAAGTGGATATATGAGTGAAAAAGAACGAGATGAAAGATTATGAATTGTCATTTGTTGAAAGTTAATCCAGTTGAGTAAATAACGCAATTACTACAAAGATTACTGGAGAAGAAAATAAAGAAAAGATGCTCGAGATATTAGGCGTATTGTTCGTGAACTAGTGATGAAATACAATATCCCAATTATTGGATACTAGATACGGCGAGGGTGGATATTACATACCTGAAAAACCGTTAAAGAACAACAAGATGGCGTTAAAGCCGTTGTTAGAACAAGCACTGAAAAGAAATGGAACGAGTAAGCACTGCTAGAAAAAGAGTGATATCTCATGAATACAAAAATATTTAGGAGAGATGAAAAATGATAAACAACGTTGTATTAACCGGAAGAGTTACAAAGGATATCGAGTTGAAAAGTTACTCCAACGGGTAAAAGTGTATGCTCGTTTAGTTTAGCAGTTAATCGAAAATTTGTTCAAGATGGAGAAAGACAGGCAGATTTTATTAATTGTCAGTTGTAGGGGTAAAAGTGCTGAAACGTTAGAAAAATACGCAAAAAGGCATGTTGATTGGTGTTGAAGGGCGACTTCAAAACTAGAAAATTATATTAACCAACAAGGGCAGACCGTTTATGTGACGGAAGTTGTGCAGAAAGTTTTACTTTTCTTAGAGAAGAAACAGCAACGACCAACCGCAATTTAATGATTTTGAAAAATTATGGTGGATTTGAGGTGAATGACGATGACTTACCGTTCTAGTTTTATCAAAAACGGGCTATATTACGCTTCAGTTGAGAGTCGAAGACGCTTTTATATTAGTGAAATGGTGGATATGCATTTCGAAACGGTTAAACGTTCAGGGGCACGTTGATGGGTTCAGCAACCTGATGCGTTCTGGACAAGTGTTTCACGTAAAAGAAGAAACTCAAGAAATTATGGATACGTTGAGGAAGTATATGGATAACAAGTATGAGAAACCTGTATTTAAAAATATTGAATATGTGATGATTGACGGCATTAAACGAGTACGGAATAAGAAAACTGGAGAGATTGTCCGTCATTGCATGTATGACGGAACAATTAAAAAGTATACCTCAAGAAACAAAACGAAAATAAACTTAGGAGATGAAAAATTATGGAATTTAAAGAGTTACAGAGTGGATGAACAACGTTTATGAACGTAAAAATGCTGATTATGGAGATAGTTTTAGCAAAAACATTTGAAGAATTTGGTTTAACTTCATCGGCAATCCGTATCAATGATAAAACAGAACGATTTAAGAAACTCATTAAACAAGAAGCTCAAGTACCAGATGAGACGATTAAAGGATACGTCACTGGATTTTGCAAACTATGCAGCACTTACACTTGTGGAGATGTCGAAAACGTGAAAATAACTCAAAAACAAGCGAAAAAGTATCAAAAACAAACCAGTCAAACGTGATTATGATCTAGAAATGGAGATAACAGGTATCGTCCTAAATACGATTGTTGCCGGATTTTGAAAGTCTTTGTATGATGATTATGGCTTTGGTAAGAAACGTTTGACTGACGTAAAAGAAAAAGTAGAGCATCAACTGGCGTGTATGGCTGATAAGTATGTAAGTTATAGAGAGATTTTAGTGATGATTAAAGATGAAAACTGGCTTTGATTGGTTTGCTGAAGAGGTAAATATGGAACGTTTATTTATATATTCCAGCAGACGAAATGTCTTTGTACAGTAACGATAATAGAAATTGATATTAATGATGTTATGGAATTAACAACGTTTAAAGATGAAAAGACTTTGAATATTGGTTGCAATGAATATTTGGCACAAGTATTTAAATAAATGTAGATGGTTATTAATAAATTTGCGTGAGGTTTAGGGATATATGAAGATACGCACAAATATCTGATTGCAATGCCATTTAAAAGAGATGATTGCAAATTTTTAGATATTCACACAAGGTGGTTGAGTAATATGAATGAGATTCAAGATATTAAAAACGAGTTATTAGCTTACTCATTAGGACAATTAGAGGCTACAGGAAAAGAACGTGAGTTAGTAGGAAAGAGAATAAAACAAGTCAGAAAACAATGCGTTTGACTATGATTGAGTTTGAAAGGCTTTGAACGTTACTAATGTAACGGTATGTCGATGGGAAAATGGGCAACGTATGCCTAATGTATTTACGGTTTTTAGAAAATTGCAAAAATTGGGCAATATGACAGTTGAAGAATTTTTATCATAAAGGAGAAAAGAAAAATTATGAAATTATTAGCAGAGTTTTTACAAGAACAATTAGGAAAGATAAAATTGAAGCTATTTTTACGTTGAAAGAATATATGGAGTACGCAAACATATAAATCAAGAAGAGGAAGAAGTGCTTCAAGAATTAAAAGATAGAGCGTTTGTTAAAGTTATACGGCAAGTATGGAAAGTCGATGATATAGATAACTTTGTTTGCTCAGTGTAACATTGTTAGTGCGATTTTGTGGTTTGACGAAGAATTTAAGATTAAATTTGCAGTCGAAACACTAGTTGTCAGATTAATTCGTGAAAATTGGTTAGTAGATTGTGTGACGAAAGGTGATAAATAATGAGCTTAATTAACTATATTGAAAAATTAGCCGGAAAAAGATAAGTTGAAATTGAATTTAATGTTTATGATTATTTTAAAATCATCTTATTTTTGAGGATACAGCAGATGTTGATACAGATATTTATATTGAATTGCACCAGTTGATGTATTGTTATTATTTTGAAACAACAATACCGTTGTTTCCGTCAATGAACAGGGCAGTATACTTTGATTTTAAAGGTAGAAATATGATTGAGAAAATTTATGGCAGACAATCATATAAAAATAACTTTTGTACATAGACAGTTTAAAATTAGAGACGATGAAGATTGATAAAACAAATTTTAGATGAAATGAGAGCTATGTTCTGTTGGACAGCTATTTGTAAATGAAAAATTTAATATTCGGGTAGACTATGACTATAGCAAAAATACATTGAACAACGATTGCTGAAAGATGAATACACAATCACGATTAACTATATTACTTTTTGCAAAATTTCTAGGCTTTACGGATGAACAAATTGAAGAAGTAGGAATAGAGCAAAATGAACAAAGATATGCAACAGTTGATTGAGATTGATTTGGGATGATTTGTCTCGATCTAGTTGGGTAGAAAATCACAAAGCTTACAAAATGAAAACTAGGTTTATCAAAGAAGCTATTCACTACTAAAGATTATTGCAAAGTTGAGTTTACTGGTTGGATTGACGTATTAAGACGAACATTGGTTATCTAGTCTAAAAAGAATGCAGACATTAGTAAATATATAGCGATGAATGGAGTGATGGGTATGAATAAAGTACAATCAATGCCCGTATTGCAAAAAGATAGTTGATGTACAAAGATGGATCTAGATTTGTTGGAAGTTGACGTATAGTTCATACTATGTGTCCCTTGTGCAATAAAGCGTTTTTTGTAAATGCTGTAATGCGGTGGAGTTTATAACATGGTCAGTAGAAGATGAATTAGATGCGTAGCTAATCTGTTTTCTTTTAACAGAAAAGTAGACAGTGGATGACTGAAAAAGAAATAGAAGAATTTAGAGAGAAGTTGAAATTTTGGGTATGAGTAGAGTAGAAGAATTAAAGCAACAAATATCAGAGTTGCAAAAGATGTTAGCAATTGAGGAAAACAAATTGACAGACAGTAAAAACAAATGTCCATTTAAATACGAGATGAATATTTTGTAATTGATTACGATGGAAAATTAGAGAATTCAGATGGGAAAATATGCTGCTGGACCATGATACTTTATTTTTAAGAATGTTTAAATATGAAGAGAACGCACAGCATGAAAGGGAAAAGAGAATGTTTCTAATTGAATTCCATAATTTTTAGAGATGAAGTCAATGGAGATTGGGAACCGAATTGGTTCAATGGACGTGAGTTAAATACTATCTCTTATAACCCAAAATAAAAAGTTTTTAATTGAAGAGACTGTGGGAGCTACAGATTTCACATCATTAGGATATTTCATGAAAAAGGAAGATTGTTTGAAAGCAATAGATATGTTTGGAGAAGAGATTAAACGTTTGTTAGCAAAGGAGTTGCCATTTTTGAGTAGAGTAGTAGAGATCTCAAAAGCAAATTGAAGAGTTGGAAAAAGAAAAACACAAGAATGGTAGAAAAGCGTTAGAGTTTGAAAAATAAGTATGTGGTTGACTATCCTTTTGAAATACCAGACTCTTTATTGGCGTTTAGAACTTAATAAGGGGTTATAACAAAAGATTGGTGGGGCAATGATGATTGGGAACGCCACTGTTAGCAAACAAGGAAATATTTTCTTGACAGAAGAGGAAGAAAGAAAGAACACAAAAAGACGTGGAGTTGTTAATACGATTTAAGCAGTATAGAGATAAATGTAATGGTGAATGGAAGCTCAGATTGGAAAGATAGATTTGAAGATAAATTTTGTATTTTATTCAATCATGAGTCAAGTGAATTGGTATTGAATTGGTATACGTATGTGCAACCTTGAAAGTTTTGATGCTTCAAAAAATAGTGAGGACGCTCAACGTGCTATCGAACTTTTCGGCGACGAAATCAAACGATTATATGTGGAGGAATAAGAATGAGCAGAGTAGAAGAAATTACATATTAGTAATACAGAATCAAAAACTTGCTAGTTTACGTTCTGAATTAGAAAAAGCACAAACAGAAGAAAGAGAAGCTAATGTTAGCTATCCGTTTGAACTTTAATCAAGATTGTTGTTGTTAAACCCTACAGGCTTTTATTGAAAAAGGTAAATGGCAGAATGAGGATATTCAGAAAGGAAATGTTTTGTCAAAACAATTTATTTTTGACTCAAGAAGAGGCGGAAATGAAAAGAGACAAACGTAAATTACTAGTGAGATTTAATCAATTTAGAGATAAAATGCAATGGAGATTGGACGACTGATTTTTAAGAGGGCTATCAAGATAAGTATTATATCCAATTTGATGGAGACCACGGACGTTGGAAGTCGAAAGTACAAGAATATGGTTAGGATTTCAGTTATTTGGATATTTTAAAGAATGGGAAGATGGGAATAAAGCTCTTGAGTTATTTGGAGATGAGATTGACAGGTTATATGGACATTTGATTCAGTCAAAGAAAATCACTATTTTAGTATGAGGAGTGGAGAATATGAGTACAGTTGAAGAATTAACAGAAAAAGTGCAAAAAGTTGATGAAAGAATTAGAAACTTTAAAACAACAAGAAGAAAAAGTCGATTTGAAATATCCATTTGAACACCTAGAAAAATATTGGTTGGTCGGAGCTGAAGGTAGTGTAGGTCCACTTCGTTGGTCAAACAATGAATTTGATACTCAAAGATATGAACAAGGACACATTTTTAAAAACTGAACAGGAAGCGAAAAGGTGAACGTGATAAACGTAAGTTGTTAATGAGATTCAAGCAGTCGTGACAAATGTAATGGCTATTGGAAACCTGATTTTTCACAACACCTAGTCGATAAATATAGTATTCAATTTAATTATGCTATTAGTGATTTTGTAACAGTTTATTCCGAGACAATGATAATTTTCATTTGTTTGGTTATTTCAAAAACGAAGAAGATGCAGACCGTGCTATCGAGTTGTTCGGTGATGAAATCAAACGTTTGTACGTGGAGGAAGAAAATGAGTAAAGAACTAAATGAATTGATAACAGAATTAGGCAAGATAGTAAACGGTAATCAATCTATCGTATCAGAATTGGATAAGTTGAAATTGTTGTATGAGAAGTTGAAATTAGAAGCGGCTGAAGAGTTTGAATATCCGTTTGAAGAACGTGAAGATTTTTGGGCGATTGATTCTTTTGGGGATGCACAAAGTAGTACATGGACTAATCATTCTTTCAACACTAGTAGATATTCTCAAGGTAATAGTTTTAAAACCAAAGAAGAAGCAGAACGTGAGCATGATAAACGTGCATTGTTAACAAGATTTAGACAATTCCGTGATAAAATGTAATGGAGAGTGGAAACAAAAACGTGAAGATTGCATCTGTTTTAATGGTTATCACATTGAACTTTACTATAGTAATGGTGATGGAAGTTACGTTCTGACTGGGATCCAGTCAGTGGGCGTTTTGGTTTATTCGGTTATTTCAAACAACAAGTAGATTGTGATCGTGCTATTGAGATATTTTGGTGATGAAATTAAGAGATTGTTTTTGAGGTGGCATAAATGCCTAACTGGTGTAGTGGATGGATGAAAACTGTGAAGAAGTCAGATATTTTAGACTTTTTAAAAATGAAGTTGCTATATTTACTTAGAGAAATTTTTAATCGAACAACAAGTGAAGCTGTTTTTGAAAATGATGAATATAACTTTGTATACTTTCTTAAAAAGAGAAAAATCAAGAATGGTATTTAAGAAATAGTTGTCGTTTCTTTTTGAAGATAAAGAGATTGATTTTTGAAGATTACGAGCAAGAAATTTTCTATCTTAACCTTTGAAATAAAAGCAAGCGTGGTGGTATAGATGTCAATGAATTATTAATTAGTCATAGCAAAAATATAATCTTGACTTTAATATTTATGCGAGTGAGCGTGGTATGGAGTTTGAACAATATATTACCATTGTTGACGGGAAAGTAATACGAGATGATGTAATCAAATATGATGATTTTTGAATTTGAAGCAATTAACCCTAGTTTAGGAGGATGAGAAATGATTAGTATAAACGATGTAAAATGTGAAGATTTATGGAATACAGAAACTGAAGAATTTGTAACGACTCAAACAATAAGAAGTAAGGGAATAAAATGAGTTTTGATGAAAGAAAAGTTTATGAAACCACGTTGATACAGTATTATATGCTGATGAAATATTAGAAGTGATATATTCGTATATTGATGAATATTTAGATGAATATGATACTGAAGAAACCATTTGGGATGATAGTGATTCAGGATTTGCAAAGACTGCAATCTGTATTAAATGAAATTTCTGATTTTCATGCTAACGTAGTTCTGGTTACGGTGAGGCGATTGACCCAACAATTGATTTAGAAGAGGTGGAAGAATGATTAGCATTAACGATGTGAAAAGAGGATTATGTATTTAACCATTGCAATGATGAATTTGAAAGAACATATAATGTTCAGAAAAAGTGGAATGATATGTCATTTGCAGAAAGAAATTGTTATGAAACAGCAATTCCTCATAAAAATGAATTTACCAACAAATGATTTGTTACGTGAGATTTTCGAGTTTATTGAAAAATGGTATTGTATGGACGAATTGAAATGGAGCTTGTGGGAAGAAGCTAGTGAGGATTTTATTCATAGATTTAATACATTGATGAATGAAATAAGTGAATTTCCATCGGCTAAAAGTTATGAACCAGATGAAACAATTAACCCTGAAACGAATTTTATACAGGAGGTATTTATGATTAAAGATATAGCAAGCACAATTGCATGCAATGTGAAATGACAAAGTGAATTTCTAAAACAACACAACGTGGAATTTGAAGAAATTAATATTGAAGAGAACGAGGAAGCATTAGAGTAGATAAAAGAAATTGGATTAAAAGGCTACCAGTCGTAATAGGGATGGAAAATAATAGCGTTGAATTTGCATTTAGAGGTTTTTCAAATTGATTTATTAAACGAATTAGTAGAATAGAAAAAGACCACTCCCTTTATAGAAAGTGGCAACAAATCAGATTAGTTAAATTATACCATTTAGATAGGGGAGTGGCTACAATATTAGTTAGAAAAATTAGATAAAAGGGCGACAAAAGAAAAAGTCGTTATGATGTTATCTGCTTACAAGCAGTTGAAGAAAATCGCCGGTGAAGAATATATTTCAAAAGTAACCGCAACATATTCATTTGAGCCACGTTCATATACGGGAGCAGTGAATAAGTCGTTGGAAAAACACATATCGAAAGAAAAACTAACGGCTCAAAAATGGTTGAAGATATCGAAAAAGCGATTAACAGAATGAGCAATGCTTATTTAAGACAGTTGCTTATCACTGAAGTATTGCAAGAATTTTGATAGTGATATTGCCATTTATGTGAGTTTGAAAATATCAGAGTCAGAGTTTTTACAGAGAGTTGGATAAAGGATTGTTATTCTTTGCTGAATGCTTTGAGTGTGGTTCCTTTTAGTGTATGAGGGTGGCGTTGGAATTGATGAATTGCTACTTGATTTGGGAGAATTAACAAAAGTAAAGACAAAGAAAATGGCAGAAAAATAAAAAGTAAGAAAGTAGTAAGTTAGAAGGTAGATAGTAACAAGATGAAATATACTATTAGTGTGGAATAGGGAGGTTTTTAATAATTTTTCCCTCCCTAGACCATTGATTACATATAGAAAAACTAGCAATCGTACTACTGTTGATTAATTTCTGATATTAAAAACTCCTAAAATTGTGTATGAAATTTCCTTATTTTTGTGTGCTTACAGCGGTTGCTAGTTTTGTGTATGTGCCGGAATATAGCTTAATTTGGAAGAGCGACTGAAAGTAGGTACTGGTTCGAGTCCAGTTATTTTATTTAATACCTGAAATACGGTATTGGATATGCATAATAGGTTTTTACACCTCCTCAGTTACATTTGCAGAAACACTTGTAACGACCTTTATTTTTAAGGTTATATATATTTTGTTTGAGATAGCAACGGATTGCCCGTTTTATACGTTTACGGATAGGTTCGACCTCTATTGTCTCAGTAGATTAGCGTTGATGATTTTTCAACGCTGTGTTTGAAAGGGAGAATTTATGAAAAAGAAATTAGAAAAGATGTTGAGTGAAAATATTAAATATATTAACGCTAATAAAATGGTTAGATTAATTTGTAAGGAAGTGAGATATTGGCAAATGAAGAAAATTTAATTAAAAAATTCAGAGAGAACTCCAAGTGAACGCCGAGAAATTGTAAAAAGCCGGAATTGCATCCGGAAAAAGCAAGGAGAAAAAGCGGAATTTAAAAAGGCGTTGGAAATAGTCTTGAGTTCTAAGTACAAAATCAACAATTAGCTGAAATGTTAGACACAATGGGCTATGACAACACAAACGAAATGGCAATAGCTTTGATGACAGTTCAAAAAGCAATGAAAGGCGATTTGAGAGCAGTAGAGCTAATTGAGCGGACAGGTAATCAAGTTGCTAAAGATAAGCTTGATAAGCAAGAGCAAAAAGAACGTATTAGAGCGTTGAAGTTAGAAAATCAACGTAAGGCTATGATGTTAGGCGAGGGTATCGATGAGGAAGTATATGACGACGGCTTTGTTGATGCATTGAAAGGAGCAGTTGGAGAAACATGGCAAGAATAAAAAGCAACAACTGTTTAAATTTCAAACCGTTTAGTATCAAGCAGAAAAAGTGCTTTACGTGGTGGCTAGATAACTCACCAGTCTATCAATCCGAGGGATTATTGCGGATGGAGCTATCCGTTCAGGCAAAACTGTTTCAATGAGTTTGGCGTTTATTATTTGGGCAATGACAACATTTAATCATCAAAAACTTTGCAATGTGTGGTAAAACAATCGGCTCATTCAATCGTAACGTATTGAAGTTTCTTCTAGTTATGTTAGATGCGAGAGGCTTCAGTTACTACTATCATCGTACAGATAATTTACTGGAGATTAGAAAAGGTAATGTTACCAATGATTTTTATATTTTTGGTGGACGAGATGAAAGTTCTCAGGATCTAATTCAAGGGATTACCTTAGCCGGAATATTCTTTGATGAAGTGGCGTTAATGCCTGAGTCGTTCGTCAATCAAGGGACGAAGCGTTGCTCGGTAACTGGTTCTAAATGGTGGTTTAACTGTAACCCTGATAGTCCTTATCATTGGTTTAAAAACTAGTTGGATAGACAAAGCACAAGAAAAAGAAGCTTGTCTACTTACATTTTTGATATGGACGATAACCTGTCACTTGCTGAGAATATTAAAGCAAGGTATAGAAGCCAGTATCATGGCGTTTTCTATCAAAGGTATATACAAGGGCTTTGGACGATTGCCGAGGGATTGTTTACGACATGTTCAGAAAAGAGGAAACATGTTGTAAAATGAGTTACCCGAATTAGTGCCCTAAATATAAATATGTTTCTGTTGACTACGGTATGCAAAATGCTACCGTATTTTTGTTATGGGAACGAGATATAACTGGAAAGTATTACTTAACTAGAGAGTATTACTACTCAGGAAGAGATGAACACGTACAAAAAGACAAACAGTGAATATGCTGATGATTTTGAAGCGTGGTTAGGCGATACAAAGATAGACAAAATTATTATCGACCCGTCGGCTTCTTCTTTCATAGCAGAATTGAAGAAACGTGGGTATCAGATTAAGAAAGCAAGAAACAATGTTCTAGAGGGAATACGATTTGTTGGAACGTTGTTGAATTTAAACAAAATAGCAGTACATGAAGATTGCAAGAATACATTAAAAAGAGTTTCATTCTTATGTTTGGGACGAGAAAGCCTCGTTGTATGGTGAAGATAAGCCAATGAAGCAACACGACCATGCGATGGATGCTTTAAGATATTTTTGTTTTACGGTACTGTTCAAAACTGGAGGTATGGAAGTTTGGAAATAGATGTATTGAAAAAGGTTATTAGCAATTTAATTTCTAAACACCGTCAATTTATCTCGAAAGTCAGAAAAGCGGAATTATATTATTTAAACGAAAATGATATTAAACGTAAACGACGACCGGCAGATAGAAAGAATGACGAAAAACGAGAAAAAAAGATGAACAAAACGCCATGCGAAATGCTGATAATCGTATTAGTGCACAATTGGCACCAATTGCTATTAGATCAGAAAAAGCTTATGCGTTAACTTATCCGCCAACATTTGACGTGGATGATAAAAACCTAAACGATGCAATTGTTGATGTATTAGGTGATGATTATGAACGTATTAGGTAAACAATTGTGTTTGAATGCCGGTAATGCAGGCGTTGCATGGCTTCATGTATGGATTGATGCTGAAACTAGACAATTTAAGTATGCTTGTGGATAGTAAGGGAGATTATTCCAATCTACTCACGTTCATTAGATAAGAAGTTGCTAGGAGTATTACGAACGTACAACACAATTGATGAAACAAATGGGCTTATCTATACAGTATACGAGTATTGGAATGATAAAGAGTGTACTACTTACCGTCATGAAAAAGGGAAGTCCCTTGAAACGTTGGAAGAGATATAATTCAACTGCGTATACAGACTCAATCAATGGAGAAAGTAGCGTTTCAAGTACGTTTACTCACGAATTTGGTGTAGTGCCGTTTATTCCATTTAAAAACAATGAGTTAGAAACGGACGACTTGAAGTTGATTAAAGACTTAGTAGATGTATACGACAAGGTTTATAGCGGTTTTGTGAACGACACGGACGATGTGCAAGAAGTTATCTTTGTTCTTACTAATTATGGTGGACAAGATAAAACAAGAATTCTTACAAGATTTGAAGCAGTACAAGCTAATTAAGATGGATAATGACGGAATGGGCGACCAGTCGAACGTAACGACTCTGAGCGATTGATATTCCGGCAGAAGCAAGAACGTTAATTCTAGAGAGAACAAAACAACAAATCTTCATTAGTGGGCAGGGAGTTAATCCAGAAACTGATAAATTAGGCAATAGCTCAGGGCGTTGCACTGAAATTCCTGTATTCATTACTTGAAATTGAAAGTTGGAAATATGGAAACTCAGTTTAGAAGTGGGTACGCTACCCTTGTTAAGCTAATTTTGAAGTATTTAGGAGCTAAAGAAGATGTTAAAAATCAAGCAAACATGGACAAGAAAACAGTATCAACAATGATACAGAAATGGCTCAAGTCGTTTCTTCATTATCTGCAATTACTTCAGAGAGAATATCGCAAAATCTAATCCAATCGTTGAAAAATTGGGAAGATGAATTGCGTTTACTAGAAGAAGACGAGCAGAAACAAACGGAACGTATGTACGAAATGCAGTTAATGCAATCTAAAGAAGATGTAATTGATGAGTAGAAAGCTGACAAAACAAGAAAAAAATAGACTTCATTAAGTCATTGGACAATCTTTCAGAGCATGAAAAGAGCTTATTGTTAGCTGAGATTGAAAAATCGATACTCTAGAAGCTTTAGAACAGTATATTGATGAAATATACCAGAGAGCATACAAAACGATTACAGAGAGAATAACAGCGTTTAGTGAGAAGTACTCAAAGGACGGTAAATTACCTTTTGTTTTTAGCTAACTTTGTTTTGAGCATGGGGGAGAAACGAGAATTCTTCAATAATGTGGAAAAATTTAAGAAAAAGTATCCGGAACATGAGGAAAAAGTACAGGTATCTGCCAATCCAACTAGGATTGAAGCTTTAACGACTGAAAACAAGATGACAATGATTGATGTAACGGAAAAAGTCAATCATAAAATCGAAATGCATTTAAAACGAACGTATCAAGAAACTTATTTAGAGCGAAAGTTTAAATATGCGAAAGAGACTGGTAAAGAGCCAGTAATTAAACCTGAACGGCTAGATGAAAATGTAATTGATGATATTATTTCAAGAACATTTGACGGTAAAAGATTTTCAGAGCGTATTTGGGGCTTAAACATGGATAGAGTTGTTGGTAAGGTGAGCATTTGGTTCGTGACTCACTAGCTAGAGATATACCACCGTCCGATAATGCAAAAGTGTTGGCAGTTGAATTTCAAGTAGCTAGACATAGAGCAGTTACGGTACTTCAAACTGAAACGAATAATATTCAAGCTGAAGCGACCATGGCAGAGTATGAAGATGACAACGTGAAAAGATACAAGTATCTAGCAACTTTAGAAGTTCATACATGCCCTATTTGTGGTGAGTTGATGGTAAAATATTTAAAGTGAAAGATGCTAAAAGAGGAATTAATTATCTACTATGCATCCTCACTGTCGATGTACAACAGTGCCGGCTATTGAAGATGTTGGATCCTCGAACGGCAAAAGATGTTGTAACTGGAAAAACGTACAACGTTAAAAAGGTACTACTTACGAACAATGGAGACAGCAACAGCTTGATAAACATGGTATTTATGCAATTGATGACAAGTTGAATGTTGAACGTTTAGAAAAAGCAACGAGTAAAAACTACTAAAGCTCAATTTCTTGAATTTAGACAGATTTTAGGTAAAGAAAAATATGCTCAAAACCTTTGCTGAGTTCTATGATTTGAAGTATAATAATGATGAAAGGTATGAGCGTTTAAAAAGATAGAGTTTTTGTTGCTAAAAAGATAAATAATGGAGATTGGGGAGTTACGATTAATCCCGAAAAAGCAATCACCTCATATAGAAGCGACAAGAATAGATGGAAAAATCTTATATTTATAACTCTTTGATGCTCAAGAGTTGTTTAACAAATATCATGGTACAGGGAGTATTGAGATAGATGTAGAGGTCGAAGAACGAATAAAGAATTCGTAGAATTAGGTTATCCTGTCGGAATTAATGGTTCTGATGGAGTAGAGGTAACAGCTATTAAAATTCATCATTCAAAAATAGAACTCACATAGTGCCAACAAGAGGAGGGAGATAAAGCATGCATTTAGAACAATATTTAGATAAAAATGTTAGGATAACTTATATTGATGGTCACGTTTGGGGAAGGATATTGTAATACTTTTACCGGAAAAACTAGATACGGAAGAGGAATTATACGATGAAATTACCATATCGACGGATAAACATCCTTATGTTGGGTTTAGTGAAAATGAAATTAAACATATAGAAGTAATTTAGCACTTTTAGAGTGCTTTTTATGCCCCTAAATTTAACTAAAAAGAACAATAAGAAGCAATCATTTTAATTAATGGTTGCTTTTTGTTTGCCCTGAGCAAGGCGTAAAAAGGTTTAAATATTGGACAATCTGCAGTCCTAACAAGGCAGAGGCGACTGGTGATAGAGAACACCTAAAAAGCTTAGCGTGAAAGGAGAAATTATGAAGAAAGAACAGCTAGAAAAACTAGGTTTGAAATGATGAACAAATCAATCAAATCTTTGCGTTAAAACGGTGCTGATATCCAACGTTTTAAGGATGAAGCTGAGAAAATATCGCTGAATTGGAGAATTTGGTGGACAGCTGACACAACGAGACGCCGATTTAGAGAGTTTGAAGAATGCAAAAATTGATGCGGACGGTTTTAAAGAACAATTTGCAGCCTTGCAGCAAAAAGTATCAAGAAGACAATCTAGCATGGGCAGAGAAACTAGCAAACGAACAAAAAGGGACAGACTAATTGAAGCTGAATTGGCAAAGTCCGGTGTACGTGATGTTGAGTTACTCAAAACCATTATTAATAAAGACGCGGTGGAGCTGAAAGATGGGAAGTTAAGTGGTCTAACGAAACAGATTTCAGAACAAAAAGAAAGCTGACCATTTTTATTTAATGGCGACAAACAGGCTAATTATACGCTTCACTGGTGGCAATAATGCCCAAAGTGGTGAGGGAACATTAGCTGATGAAATGAAGAAAAAGATTTCAATTTGACTGAATTCTTGAGAGCTAGAAAGTGGAGATGAATAAATATGGAATTAACTAAAAATTTTAGACGTTGTAACGCCTGAGGTGTTCAACGCATATGCAACAATATACTACTGAGCATTCTGCTTTTTATTCAGAGTGGAATTGCAGTAGCTGACGAACGAGTTTCAACAAATATTGACAGCCGGTGGATTACAAGTCCATATGCCTTTTTGGAATGATTTAACAGGCGACTCTGAAGTGTTAGGCGACGGAGATAAAGCCTTAGAAACAGGCAAAATCGTTGCCGGTGCCGACAATGCTTGCGTTCTTTATCGTGACGTGGATGGGGTGCTAATGAGCTAGCCGGTGTGGTTGCTGGTAGTGATCCAGTAAAAGCTATTTTTATCTCGTATTGGTGCTTATTGGTTACGTCAAGAACAAAAAGTATTGCTATCAGTTTTAGGGGGTCTATTTAACAAAGCTGAAGATACAACGAAAGGTACTGTTATACGATACTCACGTATTAGATGCCTCTACTAAAGTGCTTGATGCCGGAATGGTATTAGATGCAAAACAATTATTAGGCGACTATGCTGGACAGATTGTAGCAATTGCAATGCACCCTGCAGTACACTAAATTACAAAAAGATAACTTAATCCAATATATCCAACCAACAGAGGCTAATACTGGTTTTGCTACTTATTTAGGGTTATCGAGTAATCGTGGATGATGGTATTAAACCGGATGCAAAAAGGCGTTTATAAAACTTACATTTGTTCCGTCAAGGTGCTTTTTGGTCGTAATACTGGTACACCAGAAGGCTTAACAACGTTTGAGGTTGCGCGTGACCATGCGAAAGGTAACGACATGATTTTGCACTGTCAAGCCTTAGTATTACACCCTTTACGGTGTTAAATGGACAAACACTCAAGTAACTCCAGGAAATATTACACCATCTAACAGCGACTTAGAAAATATCAAAAACTGGGTACGTGTTTACGAGCCTAAAAATGTTGGTATTATCGCTATTAACCATAAAATTGCGTAGAAATGAGGTGTTGATATGATTTTGGATGATATGACAGAGAATGAAGAAAGATTGGTAAATTATCTTGTTTCTTTGCGTAACGATATCAACACCATTGACGAGAATGTACTATTCCCCACGCTTTAAAACGTGCTGAAGAAGATATTTTTAAATTTTATTCATGATGAGGAAGTTCCTAAAGGACTAGAAATGGTATGGGTAGATATGACAAATCGATACATTGAAGATGCGACAACGAAAAGCAAAGGTGTTAGATCTAACTGATACCGATGATTTCAATATCAAATCAGTAACGATGGGTGATACTACCATTGCCAAATCTAGTCCTTTTGAAATGATACAAGCTATTAGACAAGCACCGTCCCAATTGTCGCAATTTAAAACTAGTTTGTATCGTTATCGTAAATTACTATGATGAATAAAAATCGCCCTTTGACTTCTTATACGACTCAAAAATGACGGTTACAGGGTACGTTAAGGAGAAAAACAAAGGGATAACAAGTCAAAGAGAAGTTGTTTTATTTGAGAATGCACTTGTCGTATCTCTCAAAATGGTAATAAGTCCACTAATGGTACTGATTATCAAGCAAATGGATATGATATGAGTTATTTTTGTGGCTTAGAGCATGATATTCCAGCCGGATGTAAAATCGAAATAACAGATAGAAACGGTCATATCAAAGTATATGAACGGTCAAATGTGCCTATCAATCAATATTGGCACCATCAAGAAATTGCAATCAACTTGAAAGGAAAATCGTAATGAGTAGAGCCTATTTAGATTTTTAGTAATTTTGCTAATTTTGCAAGGCAGTACCACAAGAATACAGCACCTCAAGCGGTTAGCAACATGATGAAGAAAGCCTTGAATGAAGAGGGCACAAAGCTCAAGAAGACGGTAATTGAACGTACGCCAGTAGGGGTATATCAAGACCATTGCAGAGTTTACTACTAAAGATGGAAGCACGTTAAGTTTTGAGACTAGTTATCACGGAAAACAAGGTGGAACATTACAAAAAGGATGGAAAAAGAGCAAGGTAGAGCATTCTGGAAATACGTACAAGCAAGATGTTTACAATAATGTTTACTATGCAAAAACATGTTGAATGGGGTCATAGAACAAGGAACGGTGGCAGAGTTCGAGGCAGATTTATGTTGAGGGCTTTCCGTGAGTGAAGTTGGGCAGAGAATGCCTATACGGATTAATGCGAAGTTTAGGAGAGTACTTAAGAAAGGTGATGATGTTGAATGACTCAAATGAATATCATCTAATCGATGAGATAGCTACATTTTTAGATGGGTTATATCCCGATATACCAATAAGAATTGATGATGTGGAATCAAGGTTTTGAAGAACCTTGTTTTTTATACATGTCATTAATTCTAAATTCAAATCTGAACCTCATCATTACGTACTAACTACTAGTCAAGTAGTGATTTCTTATTATCCGCAGAAACACAAAGCTAGTGCTTGTTATGAAATGCTCGATGAATTGAGTTGCAAGATGAATAGATTACCTGAAATTCATATGTTTTTAACAAAGAGTTTGAAGTAGTAGACAACGTATTGCATTACGCTTTTACAGCAACAACAAGACTTAAAGAAGATATCGAAGAAGTGAAACAACGAGTTTTAAAACGAGTGGAGGGAGAGTTGAAAGATGAACGAAGAACAATCAAATAGTGTGAGAGATATAGCGTAGAAAGTATTTTCATGAGTTCAGAATTTTACGAATATTGAAAAGATATGATTCCGGCAATTCTGAAAAAGGATGGATTGTACACGCTAGAAGAAACAAGAGAATTACTAGAAATTGAAAAAGAAAGGGTGATTGGTTAATGGCAGGCGGAATTTGGAAAACACAAAACAAAGTGAGACCAGGGGCTTACATTAACGTAAAGTCAAAAGAATGTCAATACTGTAGACCTAATAGCGATGGTATTGCGACTTTTCCACTGAATTGAATTTTGGAGAGTCTAAAAAGTTGATGAAAAATCCGTCGAGGGAGACGATTTGTTCAAGAAATTAGGTTACGAATTAGAAGCAAAAGAGTTATTGCTATTGAATGAAGCGATTTAAACGCTCAAGCGAAGTGTTTTACTATCGTTTAAATAGCGGTGAAAAAGCAAACGCTAGTTCTAGGGAGAGAATGTCACTGTTCAAGCTCGATTTGGTGGCGTTCGTGGTAATGATATCACGGTTACTGTTCGAGTGAATGTCGATAACTCAAGTGCATTTGATGTATTAACGTTCCTAGATACAGTCGAAATTAACAGTCAAACAGTTAAAACATGACGAGTTGAAGCCGAATGCTTTAGTAGAGTTTTTCAGGTACTGGAACATTAACGGAAGTAGCCGGAGCAAAATTAACAGGCGGTACAAACGGTACTGTAAGCTCAAGTGATTATACAGACTACTTCAAAGCTTTAGAAACGGCTGATTTCAACCACTTAGCTTTACCAACAAGTGACAATACGATTAAGAAAGCCGGTATCAACTTCATCAAACGTATGCGTGAAGATGAGGGGAAAAAATGCTCAGTTAGTTATTGCTGATTCTGACGCTGATAATGAGGCAGTTATTAACGTTTCAAACGGCGTTATTTTTAGCTGACGGTACTGTAATTGACAAAAACAAAAAGCTACTGTACGGGTAGCTAGTGCAAGTGCTAGTGCCGGTATCGAAAAATCGTTAACGTATGCAAAATACGACGACTCAGTAGATGTTGACGGTAAATTAACTCATACAGAAACAATCGATGCTTTACTTAAAGGTAAGTTTGTATTCACTTATAAGAAAGGTCGTGCAGTCGTAGAACAAGATATTAACTCATTAGTATCATTCACGATCGAAAAATGAATTCTTCAAGAAGAACCGTGTATTACGTACCCTTGATGATATCGTAAACGATACTCACTATGCATTTACTGAATTCTTCTTAGGAAAAGTAAACAACAACGAAGACGGACGACAAGCGTTCAAAGCTAATCGCATTAAATACTTCCGAGATTTAGAAGCTCGTGGTGCAATTGAAAACTTTGTTGTTGATGATATCGAAGTGCTAAGAGGCGAAGACAAAGATGTAGTTGTTGTCAATGTAAAAGTTCAACCAATCGATAGTATGGAAAAACCTTTACATGACAGTAGTAGTAGAGCAAAGGGGGAATATAAATGGCTTACTTAAAAGGTCGTGATGTTATCAGTGGTCAAGAGGGTACGGCGTTTATTCAAATCAACGGTCGTAACGAATTCATGTTTTACGTGAAAGAATTAGAAGCTACTGTTAAGAAACAGAAAGAAAAAGTGCGTACATTAAACCGTCGAGGGCACTCAAAAAACAAAGCAACAGGCTTTGAGGGTGAGGGTAAAATGACGATTTTATGGTGTGACGTCACAATTTAAACAAATGATGTTAGATTATATGAAAAAAATGGACGAGATACGTTCTTTGATATTCAGATTACGAATGACGATGCTACAAGTTCAATTGGTCGTCAAACTACTGTTTTAAGAGAATGTAACTTAGATGAAGTAGTAATGGCAAATTAAATGTTGAAGATGAATTCTTAGAGGAAGAAGTTAACTTCACATTTGAAGATGTTGATTTACTAGAAGCCTTCAAAACTCCAACTTTAGGGTAATTTTGTAAAAGAAAAAGGGGAAAAAATTAATGAGTATTCAAGATTTTTATTAGCAAACGTTCAACAAGATGAAACAAAAAGAAGTACACTTCAAACGTTTCAAATCACCATTTGTCATCCGTAGTATCGATGAAAGTTTAAACGACGAATTGAAAAACGTGCAACACGTAAGGTTAAAAATCGTCAAGGAATTACAATTCCTGAGTTTAACAATGACCAATACGTTAATAGCTTAATTGCTGAATGTGTTGTAACGCCTGATTTGCATAATGCTGAATTACAAGAGGCTTATGGAACAACTGGTGATGCAATCAAAACATTGAAGAAAATGTTACGTGCCGGAGAGTATGCAACATTGACACAAGAAATTCAATCAATCAATGGTTTTGATGAAGATGTGAATGATCTAGTAGAAGAAGTAAAAACGACTAATGGATGGCGACGCCGAGTTAAATTATGCATATTACGCTTTGCATAAGTTTAGGGTGGACACCATCCTTTTTGATAGCCTTCCTCGACGAGAAAAGGCGATGATTTACGCTTTTATCGATGTCTATAGGGAAGCTGAAGAAAAAGAACAAAAGAAAATGGAAAGTAAAAGCAAGGAGGGGCAGAAGAAGATAATGGCAACTTTAGAACAATCTTTAGTATTAAAAAGATAAAGTTCTCTAGTACGTTGAATAGAGTAGGAATTCTATTGATAGAACAATCAATCAGTTTGAACGATTTAACCAATCTACTACTAGAGTACGTGAGTTAGATGCTAGTTTACGCTGTTTAGGTATGACTGCCCCTAGGTCAATTCACGTGCCAAAGGTTACCGTACCCTAAAGCCCCTCTACTTTACCAACCGCCGGTACAACTGGGTTCAAAATGCCGGTTTGGCGACTAGTCAAATGATGTTGTCTAGATTAACAAGCATGTCGAGATTGCTTAACTTTCAGATTGCTATTCAGCATTAAGAGCTATTGGAGCTATGATGGGCGGATTGGTGTCTAAAGCCGATACGTTTATACAGATAATGGCTCGTTTGAATACAGTAGCTGATGGGACAAAAGCCGGTCAAGAATTGCAAGATAGCTTAATGGCGGCAGCAAACCGCTCAAGGTCAGGATTTGCAGAAATGGCTGACTCGGTAGCGAAATTGCGTTCTCAGGCTGGAGAAGCATTCAAGAATAATGATGAAGCTTGGCTGCCTTGCTGAACACCAACAAGTTGTATAAGCTCGGTGGTGCTAGCTTAGAACAACAAAAAGCCGGTACATTACAAATCACTCAAGCTTTAGCTTCCGGAGTACTTATGAGGGGACGAGTTTAACTCGATGATGGAAAATGCCCTCTAGTTGCTCAAAAATTAGCTCAACATTTAGGAGTAGGTGTGGGGAATTAAGAGAAACGGCTAAAAGACGGGCAATTAACCGGTGATGCAGTTGAAAACGCCTCACTAGGGCTCGGTAGCGACAAATGAGGAGTCTTGCAAGATTGCTCGATGACGTTTAGTGATATGATCGCTCAGGATTAAAAACGTTGGGATGTATGCTTTCCAAACCGTTGATACAAGCTGTGGCAACAATTTATCTCAAGTGTTGAGGGTCAAAAGGTCATGCAAGCACTCAAAATGGCGATGTTTGCCATAGCTGATGTAGCCCTTTTGGTTGGTTCAATATATTCAAAACAGGAGTTACATGGCATAATTGATAACTTTGATATTGTCATGAATATCTTATCCGGAGTTGCAATTGCAGTAGCAGTTTTAGGTGCTGTTTGGATAGGGGTTCATATAGCAAATGATGTTGGCTTCATGGGGAGTCACTGATACCATTCCCAGTAATTATTGGTATTGTGATAGGTCTTATCTTATTAATCGAGATGTTTGGCGTATCTGCTTTTTAGATGTCATTCTCCCTATATCATTGCTACGGTTTTGTCATGTTTGGAACGATTGTTTATGATGTGATAGCAATTGTTATAAACTTATTTATGGGACTGTTTCGATTTATCGTGAGTCTTATTGCGATGTTTCACAATCATTTTGGTAATATTTGCAGAATTTTTCTACAATATGTGGAGAGATCCTGTTTATGCTGTTAAACGCTTATTTGTAAATTTAATTAAAAATGTGATTAACGGATTTGCAAATGTTGTTGACTCAACGGGGGTAGTTGGAAATGCGATTGGACAAGCTTTTATTTCGGTGCTAACATGGTAATTAGGGCGATTAATGCAGTTATTAGTGCATTGAATAAAAATTCCGGGATTTTCACTCATCCACGATGTCAGAAATCAGTAGTGGTGGTGGAGTTAGCGTAGAAACGCAATTAGAGGTTTTGCTGATAGCTTCAGTGCCGGTGAAGAACCTGATTATTATCACTCATTAGATAGTTGGAAGATGAACCCTAAAATAGGTGGATTTTTGGGTCTTGCCAATCCAATGGAATTAGGCGAAAGTGCCTTTAACGGTACTCAAAAGCTTTAGGACAAAGTGCGATTGACAAATTCAAAGATTTTACTAGTAGCATGGGTCATTACGACGACTTAGCCTGTCAGTCTCGACCAACAAAAACGCTTTAGCACCCGGTAGTGGGAGCTAGTGGTGGTGGAGTTGGCGACAAGCTAGGTAAAGGTAAAAACATTGCAATGTTGGTAAAGTCGAAGATGAAATCAAATTGAAAGATGAAGATATCAAAATGATGAGATATTGCGGAACGTCAATATGTCGTAGATTATCAAGTGCTTACACCTCAAAGCCACGTACACTCATGAATCAAATAATAGTGCTACTGAACAAGATATTGATGATCTCGTTGGTAAAATAGAGGAAAAAATATTTAATCTAGTCAATAGCGACTTAGGTTATATGGTAGAGTTTAGCCCTTTAATTAGGGCTAAATTTATTTGAAAGGAGTGATTATTATAGCAATTAGAATTTATGTTGAATATAAAGGACAAGTCACTCAAATACCTGTTAATCCGGAAGAATTGAAGATTAAACATAGTGCAGATAATGAGATAGCTCATAGCATTTCTTTAGGGGAAATTAATCAAATGAGTTTTTCAAAGCTGTCTAATGTCAATTTTCAATCATTCTTCCCGAGAGACACAAACAGGTCTTATGTTATTGGTAAAACGGCTCAAGCACCGGATGCCTATGTATCGATGTTTAGAAAGATTATGGACGGTAAGGAGCCTTGCCGTTTGATTATTTCTGACGTTGGATTAACTTCCTAGCAACAATTGAGTCATTTGAACATTCAAGAAAAGCCGGAATTGCGAAGATGTTTATTATCAGATTGAATTTAAGGGAATACAAGATGCTTAAAAGCAAGGTTTGTCAAAATCGAAAAGAAAGTAACTGAAGATAAAACGGAAACGGCAAGTCGGTCGCAACAAGAACAAGAGCCTAGCACGAACAAAGAAGTAACAATTGGCTGTAAAGTACTGGTAAACGGTCAATTACACCGAGATAGTTACGGAGAGGGACCCGGTCAAACGGAGTCTACGCTACTAGGTTGGTGAATTATACTCAATATGCGAGGGTCTCATCCTTACCACGTTACTACTTTGGACGGTGGTTGGCGTGATGGGCTGACGGCTAGTTCGGTGCAAGTATTATGATGGAATTACTTATTCAAGATGTAAAATGATGGGAAAAGTGTTCGACATTACGGATTTGGCTACAGAATTGAAGTGGGAAACTACTATTGATTTTCAGCCGAGTAAGTTTGAGTTTACTATGGTGCTTGATGAACAAGTGAAGTGCATTACGGGGATATCATCCACGCAAAGTTGATGATAAAGGTATATTTTACGGAAAACTCTTCAAAAAGAAAAAACGTTCATCGAAAAAGCAATGGAAAATAACAGCTTTACGACCAGATGAGATACTTGAAAAACTCAGATACGATTGTTTTTGAAGCCTCAAAAGCAACGAAATATTTGCTCAAATATGCGAAATTAACCATTTAGAGTATAAAGTTGTTGATGAGGGTACTGGACTTGTCCGGAGAAAATCGAAGACAAGAAAACGTATTTTTGCTATGATCCAAAACGCTTTAGATTTAACACTAATTCACGGCGGTATGTGGTATATCATCCGTGATAACTTTGGAACACTCGAACATATTTCACTAAATTCACTTGTAACTGATTTAGTCATTGGAGACGACTCAGTAGCGACTGATTATGATTTTGAGGGTTCGATTGATGAAGTTACAACTATGTGAAGTTGACAAAAGATAACAAAAAGACCAAAAAGAGAAGTTTACGTTGTTCAAGACTCAAAAACGTAGGGCTTTGGGGAAAATTACAATTCCACGAAAAAGTCGACGAAAAATGAACGAGAGTCAAATTCAACAGAAAGCAGAAATGTTGCTTAAAGCTAAAAATTTTCCTAAAAAACGTTTAAAGTGCCGTGCTTTAGGTCATATTGGAATTAGTGCCGGAAATAGTGTACAGCTCGATTTTAAGGATTTAGAGAGCGAGGGAATAGAGAAGAACAGCTTTAGCAATTGTATGTACTCATAAGTGGGGGCAAGGTTCACACTATGGAATTAGAACTTAGGACGGTGAATAGTTGATGGCAGGCGAATTATTAGCAAGAGCATTGCTCAAAGGAATGACAGACAATCCAGACAACTACGGATATAGTTTTTGGTACGATTACTTTCAACAAGTCCTTTGAAAGTAAAGGTCAATAATCAGCTTGAAATACCTGAAAGCTTCCTTGTTTTAAGTCCCATGGTGAAAGAATTAAAAGTCGGAGACACTATGGGCGATAATAAGCTATGGGTAGTCTTCAGAGATTTCGAAATAGGGGATAAAGTCTTGATGATTAAGGACAATCCGGACAACTTTACTATATATTACAAAGGATGTGATGAAATGCCCTGATATAAGAAATATCAAACAAGTCATTCTTCCATCTAAAAACATATCGAGTTTTTAACGGTCGTATCTCATGGTTACGTTGATGGCTTAGAAGCTGCGAGGCAAGCTGTTGAAAAATATTGAATACTGAGCGTTTTTGAATGGGTCATTTATTCAGCCAATTACGGGTGTTGAATTAGAGCGACTCATTGGTAAAGACTATGATTTTTGTAAAGTCAGATCTAGAAAGGACAATAACTCATGTTGCTTGTTGACACAAGAATTCAGAAAGTAACTGATTTTGAAGTGCAACAAGTGAGTAAAGATAGCTTGCATTGTTCTTTTGTGGTTCATACCATATCAGGATTATTTAACGTGGAAAGGAGCGTGAAAATCGATGATAGGTGAGTTTTTAGAAAAATATACATTTGATTATTTGATGGTAGAAGCTCCTCTCGAGAGTAAATGAAAATATCGATACTGAGAGGGTTCTATTATCTATGATGCATTAGCACCGGCTTGTTGTGAACTTGCCGGTTTTTATTTAGACTTGAAAAATCTATTACTAGACACGTTTCCTCAAAACAGCAATAGGTCAGTACTTAGATTACAAAGTGGAAGAATTTGGGCTTACACCGATATCCGGCTAAAAAGCTATGCTAGATACGCTACTGAATGAGGAACATCACCACGGCGTACCAACGGCGATCTGAGCTAGGTTCGCCACAATTGATGACGCTTCATTGATTTACGAAAAGTTGTAAAAGCGACCGATACGGTGGGCAGTGCATGAGGTAGAGGTGAAATCTGCCGGAGTTGTTGGTAATCGTTACTTTGGAATATTCTTCCATTAGAAAATTACCGCAACTTAGCAGTGGCGACGATTGAGAGATTGTAACTTCCCGGACAAGACAGAGAAAACAGACGACGAATTAAGAAAAAGGTTCTAATTTACGTTAATGAAAAGCCGTTTGCGGCAATTTCATTGAATATGTGCAGAAAAACTCGTGAAATTGATGGTGTTGGAGCGGTACAGGTTTATCCTAGTATGGAATGGCTCAGGTACGGTTAAGGTAGTTGTAATAGATAATGACCTTAATCCGGCTTCAAGTGAGACTATCTCAAAAGGGTGCAGAATATCCTCGGACCCGTTGCAGCATACTGGGTAAAGGTGTTGGTTGAGCACAATTAATCATAGAGTGACAGTTGAACGGCTGCCAGTTTCCTAATCATTTCATTTAGGTAGAGTTAATCACTGGTTATCAAATAGATCAGCGAAACCGGCGATTGAAAAAGGCGATTGATGCTCAATCTTTTTAGAATTAAGAAAGAATTGGAGCAACTATTCCGATGTAAATACTTATCATGCAAAAGATTTATCGTTCTCAATTATCGGCCACTCTGCAAATTAATGGTATTGCCACATCGATAACATGACTTTAAAACAATCTCAATCAGGATATCACTTTAACGTTAATGGGTCAGTTACAACAACTACCTTATAAAGGAACGGTGACTATCCGATGAAAGAAGAAGTCAAATTAGAACAATATGTTCCTGATTATTACGACAATATCAAAGATATGAAAGAGTTAATGAAGACTGAAAACTTTGTTTAAAGATGGGAGGTTTGCATTGCAAACGATTTATCAATAACCAATTTATTATGCAGTGTGATGTACCAACTTTGACTAAAAATACGAGGAAAATGTTTTTGGTTTATTAGGCTCGAGAAGATGACACTTAGAGTGGCGACGAGAAAGGATTTTAATACGAATTATTATGAGACCACCATTTTCATGGTGGTTTTTAACCTCGTAAAACTGATGACTTGTTTTGGAGAGGGGAAATACTCGGCTCATGCGTTGATTTTTGCTCAACAGGAATTGTTTGTGAGTCAGGAGCGGAAACAAGTGGCTTGTTTAAAAGAATCAGTTATTTTAATCAATGCAATTAAAACCGGCAACATATGGCTATACCACGTTCCAACGGCGACTGAACACTCACATTTACATAAGAACGATTATTCAAAGTCTAACGTCGAATTTGCTCGTACTGGACAGGCAATTGTCGGAGTAACGCCACTTGAATTTGAAAGTGATGAAAGGGAGGTAATCATTTAATGCTTCAAAACACAATGACAAATTACGTTGCTGGAAAAGTATCGTAAACAAAATTGATAGAGCAAGATTGAATAATACGTCGATCGTAACGGTCAGAAAACAACGTACAGACAACGACGTATTAATTGATTTTCAAGCACCGGAAGGTATTAGAGAAGTTTCAAAATCGAATTGCTAGATAGTGCCTCTCAAGTATTGACTCGAGCTGATTTTATACGTGCCAATTGGAAACAAGTACTATGATTTAAGCATGCTGGAGGTGAAGACAATGGCTAAAACGATGGAGAGCAAACGATATTATTGGGACTGAAGATGCTCAACGATGGGAGGACAGCGGAACGTACTCACCGTCACATCAAGTCTCAGATATCGACGGATTAGCAGACAAAATCGACGAAGTAACGAGGAATAAAGCACAACAGTGATATATCGGCTCATGTCAACAATCGAAGCAATCCTCACAATGTCATACAAGGCACAAATTGGATTAGGGAAATGTCAGATGTGGGACAAGCTAGCAAAGTAGATTTAAACAATCATACCAGAAATACTAATAATCTACAACGTAACAAAACGCAAATCGGCTTGTCAAACGTCGACACCGTAAAACAAGCTAGTTATACAGACCCATGAGGCTACTAAAAGAGATGTAAAGAACAAGAACAACGTTTGGCATTATTAGAAGAAATGGTACTTCAAAACAAGTATTACGTACCACCTCTACGCTGAAGATACTACAAATGTTCTTTGTTGATGAACACTAATACTTAGTAGTAGCTGATTGCAACATGATGTTGGGAGGTAGGTTAATGGAATGGCGATTTTAAGTAATCATGCGTAAAGCTAATGAGTTACCACCATTAAGCAATGTATCAGACGGCGACGTTGTTCTTGCTCATAATGGTTCAGGGCTTAAAAAGTAGAAGTCTCAACGTTAAAAACGGCTATTTACACTGACTTCAGTAGCAACCGCCAATGTTTCAGTAGCGACAGCTAATTCAAATGGAACAATGCGTCCGTGACAACATTACTACTGAAGTAACAACGGTGCAATCAAAGCAAAAACAGCCACTCGTACAAATGTAGGTGTTGTCAAACCGATAATAATACTCATCAACATTGATGGTACGGAACATGGCTGAATGCATCAACGTTAAGCGTACGTTCAACTGAAGTATCAACGAAAAATTACCAATCAAAAGCGGTAATCAACCGTTGAAGTATCGGATGGCCTCGAAGGCTCAATACAACGCAACTCAAACTAAAGACCAACACAATCTATGATTGTTATGATTAAGGAGGTGTTTTGATGGCTAGAGAAGGATTTATGTTGGTGGTAAAGAAATTACTCAACGTTATGTTGGAAATAGACTAGTAGTGAAAAATGGAAGTATCCCAACAGTTTCAAAACTATTCTTAAGGGGTAGTTTTTATGGTGAAAAATCACGTTATTTTTACTTTTCATCCTGTTCGACCTGTAAATTATAAATTTTAATGCGTGAGATAAAGGTAATACTTGTTAAATATTCAAACTATAGTGTGAGTGGCAGTGTAATAGTTAAAAAGTTTATGGATATGGATATGAAGGTGTGGCAATTCAAACGCTGCTTTAGTAATAGAGTTTTACACTGAACAAGAAGCAAAAGAATTTAACAACTATATTCAAGATACTACAACATTAGAAATTACAATTAGGAGGAATAACAATGGAATTTACAGTCATTAACAAATCAAAAACCAAATAGTACAGCAATCACAATTGAAAGTAAGGAGCCTTATACTTATTATATTAGGGAGTTTGAGGCGACTTAACAGGATTAGATGATGAACATTAATCAAAAACGAGTGCTTGACTTAATCTTTAGTCGAGTTAGACCCAAGTGAGCAGTAGCTAAATGCAAACTGTTATTAAAGAAGCTCAAAGCAAAACTCCAGAACAAGCAACTAATCGTACGATTGTCGAATTTCTGATGCAATGATGGAATTAACAGCAACGTTAAGTGCAGATATCGCTGGAATCAAAGAACGATTACACGCATTAGATGGAAAAAGGAGCAACAGAACCAGTTGCACCAACAGCAGAAAATCATGAACCAACAACAGGTTTCTACTACTGAAGAACACCATGATGAAGTAGCTCAACCAGTAGCAACTACTGAAGAGAAGCACGAAGAAGCACCACAACCAACAGCTACAGTTGCTGCTGAACCAACAGTGACACCAGTGGCTGAAACGACAGTAACACCAGTTGCTGAACCACAACCAGCAGTAACACCAACGGCAGAAACAACAACAGTACAAGGAGATGGTAACAATGACAGTGATGGAAAAAGTTGAAGAACATAATGCAGAGAGTACAGCTAGCGAACAATTCTGTTCAATAGAAATGGGGTGAAAGATATGGCATTAGTATTATTATTCTGTAGACGGATTTTAAGTGGACGTCGTAAATTCAATCAAGTTCCACCATTCTAAAAATGGCGTTCGTGCAGAATTAGAACGTCGAGGATTTTTAATTAATGAGAAAGGCGAGTTTGTCGAAAAGAAAGCATAGCTCTTTTTAATAGGTAGGGGAGCATTCTCTCACCTATAGCAAGGGGAAGTGGTAGATGGATGCTACGAAACAATTGTACTTGCTTTAATTCCGACATTGATACCAGCTGTTTTCTCGTATGCAACGGTACGGATGCAAACCGCAAGTAAAAAGCGACAGATGAATTAGTGAGAAAGTCAATAAAATTCAATTGAAAGTTGACGAAATCACTGAAAATTGGAAAGAAAAATAATTCTGATATTGAGTGCTAAATGCTGATATTGGGAATTTAAAGAATGATGTTAGCAACTTAAATAAGGATATCAAAAATCTAAAATCGGATGTAAAAGAGTTAAATACTGATGTGGTGATTGTTGGTGGTGGGATTTTTAGAAACAGAACGATATCGTTTGAGAAGTTGACTTAACGGCTATTATCAAACGAGGATATAGAACAAGTGATGATACCAGACGTATCGACTGGCACTTTTTAAGTCATACCAAAGTCTAGGTGGCAATGGATATATTGAAGACTTATTCAAACAATTTATGAAATTACCTTTAAAGGAGATGTAAGAATATGAATGAATTAACACAAGTTTTTGTGCAAGGCAGTTAGTGTATTAGTAGTATTAGTAGGTTTAGCGTTTAAAGAATTGGAAAACTTTTTAGAAGCAAAAGCTGAACATATTAAAAGCTAAAACGGATATTAAGCAACATGAATTAATTAAAAGTATCGCTAAAAACAGTCGTACAATCAACTGAACAGATTTACAAAGATGTGAAAGATGCAAGTGGAGATAAATTCAATGAAGCGGAACAACGATTAACAGCTGAGTTAGAAGCTAATGGCATTCATTTGAGTTTTGAAGCTAAAAAGGCATTGATCGAGTCTGTCGTAAATGGTATGAACGAAATCAAAGCAATCAAGTATTATCAAATTAAGGATGAGTTAAAGCGCTCTGTCCTTTTTATTTTAAGGAGTGATTTTTGATGGAAAAGATTATTAAACGAACAATCTCTAACGACTAAGAAGCGAGATAGCAGGAAACAAATTATTTTGAAGAGTTTTACTCTCATGACAAGAATAACGCTATTTTTGAATTTACGGTAGAGGACGGTATTCCTACTGAAGAAATAGTAGTGTTGTTCCATTTTAAAACGAACTAATCGTCATTTAGAAGTAAGAGGTAGAGTAGACAACGATAAAATTATCGTCAATTTTGATACGAGTTTGATTATCAAAGATGAACAAGTGGTCTGGTTACATTTATTACGAAAATGGCAGAAATCGAATGATGTACCGTGCTTTATGTTTGATGTAGTATGTTTCAGAAATCGATAAAGAATACGATTTGCCAGTTATGGAGCAAGAAAGCAAAAGAATGTTCCATTGACGGATATTAGAACTAAGTCAGAAATCACTGAATTGCTGAAGAAGATTGTTGCGAACGAGAAATTGTATGACGATACCGAAATTAAAACAACAAATCGAGTTGAGCCGATAAAGAAACTGTTCAAACTATTTCTAGCAAGGTTGAAGCATTGGAAGTAAAAAGCCGATAACGATACTGTATATAACGACAGTGGAATTACGTGGGCAGATAGCCACAAAAAGCTGATAATCAATCAGTAGAAGCAATTGCTAAAACGAGTAGAAACACTAGAAAACAAGCCTGACAACGATACTATTTATAACGATACTGAGTTAAGAGAAGATTGAGAAAAAGGCAGAAAAAGAAGTTTTATCACAATATTTGCCAAGAGTGAATTAACATTACTTAGTGATAAAGCGAGTCGATTGAAACTAATATCGGAAGAATGGCTACACAACAATTGGAAAGCTATGTATCTAAAAATGAGTTGGAAAACAAAGGATATTTGAACGAGTCAAGAAGCTCACAACGAGTATGCACTCAAGCGAAATTCCAGTCATTCTAATTTAGATACCATCAACGATTGAATATTGGAAGAAAAGCCACCAATCGACTTATCTCATTTAGCAACAAAGAAAGAGATTGAAGATAGTCACTATTTGACTGAACACCAATCTTTAGAGGGCTAGTAACAAAATCGAACTGGAGCAGAAAGGCTATTTTAACTGCTCATCAATCACTAGGAAGACTATTCGAAGAAAACTGAATTAGCTCTAAGTAACTGAAAGAGTACAGCACGAAGAAAGACCGCAAAATCGATACTTTAAACTAGTTTCTAAAGAAGAATTAGAGCAAAAGAACTATCTAACAGCCCATCAATTCTTTAGAGAATATGGTAACTAAACAGGAATTAGAAGCCAAAGGCTATCTAACTAATCATCACAGATTTGTCAGAATACGCTACTGAAATTCCACCACAATTTGATAGTAAGCCACTTGTTGACCGTATTGATTTGTTAGAAAGGTAAATTAGACTAATGGTGTCATAACGATAAGCCCCTTTTGACAAAAATTCATGAAGTACAAGAAAGCTTGAAAGGTTTCATCACTCAAAGTAGTGATATCTGACTGATCACCAGTCGTTGTCATCTTGTAACCAAAGATGAATTAGAAAGCAAGGGCTACATTACTAATCACCAATCATTGAGACATTTAGTTACAAAAGAAGAATTGGCCTGGGGCGCTACTGACTGCTCATCAATCGTTAGAAAGTTTAGTGACTAAAGATAATTAGAAACAAAGGCTACTTGACTGCCTCATCAAGATATTTCAGGATTAGTAACTAAAGCAAGAATGGAAGATAAGCATATCTTACAGCTCATCAAGATGTTAGTAATTTAGCAACAAACGCTAAAGTTGAAGCGGTTGAAAATCGTGTAAACACTAGAGAATAAGCCACCAGTTGACTTAAGTCACCTAGCAACCAAAGAAGAGCTTGATGTGGTTAGAGGTAGTCAATTAACAGTTGATAACCATCATTTTGCGACAAAGGAAGAGCTAGAAGTAGTTCGCAACAGCCAACAAAAATTGATACTTCACTTTTAGTCACGAAACAAGAGTTAGAAGATAAGCATTATATCAGTGAACACCAGTCACTAACTAATCTAGTGACGAAAGATGAGTTAGAAGCAAAAGGTTATCTTAATGCCCATAATCACTTGAAGAATATGTTAAAAAGACTGAAAATACCTCATGTTGACACAACTAGTTTTGCGACTAAAGAAGAGTTATCATGTTGTTAGCAAAAACAGATACGATCAAACCAGAAACGTATGTTACGAAAGAGGAGTTAGAGCAAAAAGGCTATTTATCTGCTCATCAGTCTTTAGAAAACATGGTGAACAAAACAGGAATTAGAACAAAAGGTTATTCATTAACCATCAAGATATCTCAAATCTTATGACTAATTCCAAAGTTTCTGAGGGTAGAAAATCGTGTCAATACACTTGAAAAATACCGGATTTTTAAAACTACATCAAGATTTGTCTAGTATGCAACTAAAGAAGAATTGCTAAAAAGGTAGATAAAGAGTATTTGATACATTAAAAGCAAGATGTTGTAACTCACAATGAGTTAGCTAATAAAAACTATTTAACTGAACACCAGTCACTAGCTAATCTAGTGACGAAAGATGAGTTAGAAGGCTATATGTATCTTAACGCTCAATCAATCGCTGGAAAATTTAGTTACAAAAGAAGAGTTACAAAAGAGGGTATTTCTGAGCCATCAATCATTAGAAGATTATGCTAGAAAAGTCAGAATTGCCACAACAATATAATGATGGTGAATTAAGAGGGAAAATCTCAAATCTTGAAACTAATTCAGTGACTAAGACTGAATTGGCTCAAAAGGCTATTTAATGCTCATCAAAGTTTAGGCTAATTTAGTAACAAAACAAGAACTAGAAAGTAAAAAGATACTTAACTGCTCATCAATCGTTGACGGAATATGCTAGAAAGTCGAATTACTCAACCGCATAATGATACTGAAATTAGAGGGCAAATTGCATCTAAAGCAAGTAATCAAAGACAGTCGACCGTTAACCAATCGAGTGAGCGTTAGAGATTAAGCCTGATAAAAGACTATTTACAACGATACGAGGTAAAACGAGATATCGCAAATCTGGAAGAATAACACTGTAACAAAATCTGAATTAGCAAGCAAAGGGTTATTTAACTAGTCATCAATCATTAGCAAACCATGCTTTATCTGAATTGAACAATATTCAGTTTATCGAATTAAGCAGCGTAATGGGGATAGTCCTATAAAAACTACCGATTTAATTAATCCTGAGGGCGTAAAAGTCGGTGATATCATCGAGGATTTTGGACAAATGGGAGCTTCAAACTGATAAAACAATTCTGGAAAGTAATGGCTGTTACTGCATTACAATTAGCAAAACGTGGGTACGAGATCTTTTCCATCTTACAACTGATGGTGATTTGGAAACGCAGAATAGCGAATCTGAGAGCAGACTAACTTTTGATACTTTAAACTCCGGAGCCAAAGAAAACTCGCTAAGGTGAAAAGGGAGAAAAAGGTGATAGAGCAGCGGTGAGAATATCATTAACCAACAAAAACAGACAAGCGTTGAAACACTGGTATGGTTCAAAAGCTCATATAACGCAATCAGATATAAAGATGCAAGTACAATTTATGATGTATACGAATAGGAGGAATTTAGATGGTAAATAATATTAATCACAATATATTTAATGGACTGACAAGGAGACCAAGTTACGCTCCCAAAATACTATATTTTATATAATGATGCTGGAAGCATGAGTGAAAAGTTACATTTCTATGGTTAGAAGATAGATACAATAATGGTAAAGCTGATTTGGTTTTGTTATTATTATATTGATAGATACAGCAGTATTGCAAGAGTTGAAAATACTTTTTAATGGAACGTGGAGTGCTGCTCATCCTGATGCTAACATGTCATTCATTGCTATGAAGTTTGCCAACAATTTAGTACGAGGATGAAGAATTTATCGAAATGAAGAATACGGTACTTGCAGTAATGGCTGAAGATGCGACGTTTCTAGAAGATACGCAAATTACGACAATATCAAATCATAGTGAATTTTCTTCGCTTTACGTCCAGCACGATCATTAGAGTGCATGGTGGCGATAACGATAGTTACAAAAAAAAAAACACAACAAAAAACAAAAACAAACAACAACAAAAAAAAACCAACAACAAAAAAAAAAAACAAAAACACAAAACAAAAAAAAAAAAAACAAAAAAAAAAAACCAACAAAAACACCAAAAACACACAAAAACAAAAAACAAAACAAAAAAGTTGATCGCTTCAAAAAAAAAACACAAACCAACCAAAACCACAACAAAAAACACCAACAAAAACAACACAAAACCAACACAAACAAAACACAACCACAAAAAAAAACAACACAAACCCACAAACAACACAAACAAAAAAACACCAACCCCCCAAAAAAACAAAAAAAAACAAAACAAAACAAAAAACCACCCACAAACAACCAAAAAAAAAAACACAACAAAAAAAAAAACCAAACCCAAACCAACACAAGAGATAACGTTTTCTCTTATTAAGGGGAAGGATAACTTCCTCCCCCTCGATTATATATGAATTGGAAGGGAACTCAAGATGAGTGCCATGACTAGTAATCAGGCTAGTGTTAGCATTTTTATACTATCCAGGAGGACACAAAATGTCATCGTCAATGAAAATTAATTGAAGCACTGCTTTCATATACAAACCTGGCAAAACAGAGTAAAAGAAAACAGGACAGTTATAAAGCACGCTGATGATGATTGGAAAAGGGCCTAACTCGCGCATATAGAGCTGAAAACAGAATACGCAATTTAAATTAACAGAGTACGCAATTAGAGAATATTGAGAGAGGAAGAAATAAAAAGAGATGCTACCTGCAGCACCTCCTTCACGTCTTACTGGGTTGATTTTGGTACGACTCTTTATTTTAAATGCTTAAAAAGCATTGAAATAACAATGTTTATTTTACTTATATTTTAGTATACTATAAAATTGAGAAGTATATAGAAAAGAGGGAGCAAAATGGCGAAAGATATGACATCTGGAAATCCGATGAAATTAAATATCACGGTTTACGTTACCATTGTTAATAGGAAATGTCAACAGTTCTATAATATGGCAGATACTTATTTTGTTGGTCGATATATTGAGTACAAGCACTTGCAGTTGGTTCAACAGAAGTATTGTATTCTTTTATTATAGGATTTTACCATTAGTATGACAGCTGACTAGCGATTCTCTTGCTCAGAAATATACGCTCAAAGATATGCAAGGAGTAGAAAAGAAGTTTCATATTCAACATTAATTTCTGTAGGTGCTTTCGACTACTGACGACAGTAGTATGCTGTTTTGTCGTCATATTAGAAATCATGCAAACTCCTCCAGAAATTATCGATTATGCTTATGAATATTAATGGTGATTTTTAAGGGATTTTTAGCTCAAATTGCTAATTTACCATCGAATATTATTCAGTTACTGGAGATGCGAATAACACTCCTTATTTTCTTAGTACTTTCTGTGTATTCGCTATTTTATTGGATTATGTATTTATTGTTCATTTAAATATGGGTGTTGGAGGTTCTGGAGTTTGCAACGGTAGTGAGTCAATTGTTCTCATGCAGTTTTGTTGCCAGCATTTATATTAGAACGTCCAATTTCACATATAGAAAAAGAGTCATACATTTACGAAAGACTCTTTAGTCCATCATATGAATATTTCAGTTTCCAATGGGATTTCCAATCTTCTATTATTGCCATTGGAACAATTACGGTACATTGTTTTGAATCGATTAGGATACGTAGGCGGTGGCAGGATATACAAAGCTACGAAAAGATTGACCAATTAGAATTTTACCAATGACGTCATTTGAATTACAATGGCAACTTATTCCACAAAATATGGTGCAAAATTATATGCCTATTTGCAAGGGGTTGAGATTGCATAAACTTTCTCACTTTTAGTTTTTGCGTAGGATTCATTTATGATTCTCATTTTAGTCCTCATTTTATGTGAGAATGTTTGTAGGAGAAGGACATGAAGCTGTTGGAATATAGGCTATATATTTTAGCAAAATTCTGTCTGTTTTACGGTATTTTATCGTTATTATTTATTTGTCGATGTACATTACAAGGAGTAGGTAAAACTGTGATTCAACTATTGCTGGAATGATGGAATTAATGATGAGAGTTTTTGCTGCATTAGTGTTAACTCAAACTTTCGCTACATTGGATTATAACTGCAGCCCATTAGCGTGGGTTTGATCAGTCGTTCCATTAGCCATCGCGTATTATGCTGAAAAGATTTCAACGTTGCAGTTCACTAAGGGAGGATAGGATGAAATCTGATATTCAAAGTTTGCTCAAGGCTGTTTATGAGCCATTATTGATATAGCTTCAGTATTGGCTTAGAAGAAGAACAAACTGAGTTTTATGGGAAATGTAAAAGCAAAATTGATATGAATCAATTTCTAAGGACAAGAGGAAAGTAGTATTAGATTGGCGTGATGAGTCCAACTCCTGCAGGGAGAAGGAAATCAACTTCGTTACGATAGGATTAGCAGATGCTTTTACAAAAATTAGGTAAGTCCATTATTGCGCTGTGAACCTTCGTTAGGACCAGTAATGGGGATTAAAGGAGGAGCTTGGCGGAGGATATGCACAAGTTGTTCCAATGGAAGAGAAATTAATTTACATTTTACAGGTGATATGCATGCGTTACTTGTGCTACAAATGCATTAGCTACAGTGATTGACAAATCATATTTATCAAGAAATGAATTACAATTGATAGTAGAGAAGAGGCTCATTTGGAAAAAGGAGCTGTGGGAGACTTAAATGATCCGCACTCTCCGACAGTTGGTAGCGAGTTGGGGCCTATTCAAGGCATTCCGTGAAGATGGATTTGACATTACGGTTGCGAGTGAAATGATGGCGATTTTATGTTTAGCAACAGATTTAAAAACTTGAAACAAAGATTAGAAAATATCGTTATCGGGTATGCTTTTGATAAAGTTCCAGTTACTGTCAAAGATTTAAACGTTCAAGGGGCTTTAACATTATTACTAAAAGATGCGATAAAACCGAATTTGGAGTTCAAACCATTTGGAGACATACTGCCTGGTTGTTCATAGTGGACTGTTTGCTAACATTGCGCATGGATGTACATGGTGTGACTGCAACTAGTGCAGCTCTTGCACTAGAGATAAATTGCTTGGCAACAGAAGCAGGTTTTGGAGACCGATTTAGGGGCTCAGAAACTTTTAAGAATACTAAGTTCACTCAATTACAGCACCTGATGCAGTGGTAATAGTAGCAACGATTCGTTCGCTTAAAATGCATGGAGGAGTTTCCCTTTCTGGATTAACAGAAGGAGAAAATTTAGAAGCTTTAGAAAAGAGCTCATGCTAATTTGCAGAAAACATATAGAAAACATGACGCGTTATGTGACTTCCCAGCGATGGTTTGGATTAAATGAATTCGTGACAGATACTCAGAGAGAGAACTATAGTTCAAACACTTTGTAAGCAAAAAGGAATTTCTTGTATTTCGACTTCTGTATGGGGAAAATGGTGGAAATGGTGGAGTAGCATTAGCAAAAGAAGTGTTACACTATTAGAAGAATTCAACCTCAATTCCATTCGGTCTGTGATGAAACAGTTCGATTGAAGAACAAATCGAAGCTATTGCAACTAAAAGAATTTATGGAACAAGTTCTAATATACAAAAGACAGGACTATGTTAAAACAGCTAGACATGGGAATTATTTACCGAGTTTTGTATTGCTAAAACACAGTACTCTTTCTCAGATGATGCGACTTTATTAGGAAGGCCAGCAGGATTTGAATTAACAGTTCGTTCCTCTTGTTCCTAAATTAGGAGCAGGATACAGTTTGTCGCTTTAACGGGCAACATATTAACAATGCCAGGATTGCTGAAGAAACCAGCTGCATTAGAGATGGATGTATTAGAAGACGGTAGAGCGACCGGTTTATTTTAACCGATAAAAGGGAGAGTATTATGAAAGATTTTCAGTAGATCATTTTTGAAAACATATGGTGCTAAAACATTATTAGCAGATGTTTCGTTCATTATTAATGAAGGAGAGACATGTGAGCTTTAATTGGTCAAATCGTACAGGAAAAGTTCATTATTAAATATTTTAGCCGGAATAGATGATGCAGAAAGTGGGTATGATTACTTGTTCAAAATGATTTTAGAATTGGGTATCTTCACAAAATCCCTCTTTTAAATCCTGAACATACGGTATTTGAAGCTATATATCAATCAGATAATCCATTATTGAGATTAGTGCACGATTATGAATGGAGTGTTGAACACACACAACAGCATCCAAGATGAAAAATATTTAAAACAATTTGAAGCGTTAGAACAAAATGAATCGAGTGGATGGATGGCAATATGAAGTAAAAATTAAATCCATTTTACAACACGTTGAATTGAGGATATTCATCAACAAATTTCTACATTATCTGGCGGACAAAAAGAAACGAGTAGGACTTGCAAAGTTTTAAATGGAAGAACCGGACTGTTATTATTAGATGAGCTGACAAACCACTTAGATATGCAAAGCCATCTCAATGGTTGGAACAATATTTAGCTGCGTACAAAAGGTTCTTTATTATTAGTTACTCACGATCGTTATTTCTTAGAACGTGTCGTTGACCATATGTTTGAATTAACTCAAGAGAATTAAGCTAGTGATGGGAATTATCAATCTCTATTTGAACAAAATCTCAACGAGAACAACATTGCACAAAAATGTCTCATAAAAGCAACAACGTTTATACCAACAAGAATTACAATGGATGAGACAAGGGTAAAGCTAAGAGCTAGAACAACAAAAACAACAAGCTAGAATTCAACGATTCGAACAATTAGAAAAAGAAGTGAAAACAAACAGATCTTAAAGAAAACATCTAGCCATTCTGTTTTGACTAAAACAAGAATTGGACGAGTATTTCAATTAAAAGATGTCAGCTTAGAAATCGGAGATAAGTCAATTGTCCGTTCTCTAGAATGGATTATTCAAAAGCCAGCGGGTGGAATTGTTGAGAAAATGGTGTCGGAAAAATCTACATTCTAAATGCTCTTGCAGGTCTATATCCATTTAGTGAAAGGGAGAATTGACTGTGAGATACTGTTCAGCTTAGCTACTATAAGCAACAAGATGAAGATATTCCAATGGATAAGTCAATTAGTCCAATATTTAAGAGAATATGCCGAAGAAGTTCGACAGATGAAGTAGTTTCGATTACGGAATTATTAGAAACATTTTATATTCCCTCGCTATATGCATGGAGCATTAATTGGTACGTTATCAGGTGGAGAAAGAAGAAGATTATATTTATTACGTCTATCGCAATAAAAAGCCAAAATGTACTATTACCGATGAACCAACGAATGATTTAGATATTGATACATTAACCGTCTTAGAAGATTATTTAGAAGAATTTAATGCAAAGTCATCGTATGTTTCTCACGACCGTTATTTTTAGACAAACAACGATCAATTATTTCAGTCATTAAAGGACAAGGAGACAGAATTGTATTATGGTCATGAGCGATTTCCTTAGAAAACAAGGTGAGTCACAGTAGAAGAAACTCACAACAGCTGAAGCTCCAAAAGGAGCAGAACCCGAAACCTTCCACACCAGAAAAAGCTAGAGTTACGTATCACGAGAAAAAGAACGGGAAGAAATCGAAGGTAAAATCGCTGGATTAGAAGCATCCATTGAAGAAATTCAAGAAGCAATGAACCAACAAGCACAAGACTTTGCCAAATTACAAGAATTACAAACACAATTAGAAACATTAGAACGAGTTAGCTAATGCCTACGAAAGATGGGAAATATTTAGTTGAATTAGTTTAATCGATAGGGAGCTCATCAGATGATAAACAATATTTAGGAATTATTAGAAAATTAAACAAGAAGGAGTTGAAAATCAGACCGTACTGGTACTGGAACAAAGAGTATTTTTGGTTATCAAATGCGATTTGATTTGTCTAAAGGATTTCCAATTTTAACGACTAAAAGAGTTCCATTTGGACTTATTAAAAGTGAGTTATTATGGTTTATTAAAGGAGATACAAATATCCGTTATTTATTACAACATAATAATCATATTTGGGATGAGTGGGCTTTTTAAACGTTATGTAGAGTCTCCTAATTGTACTGGAGAAGATATGACAGATTTTGGTCGTCAGAAGCTTTACAAGATCCAGTCTCTAAAGAAGTATAGAAAAGAATTGAAACATTTTGCCAAAGAATTTTAAATGAGGATGACTTTTGCTGCAACATGGAGAATTAGGAAATATTTACGGATCTAGCAATGGAGACATTGGAAAACGACTCAAGGAGAAACGATTGACCAATTAGCACAGGTGATTGAGATGTTGAAAACTTCACCTGATTCAAGAAGATTAAGTATCTCGCAATGGAATCCAGAAGATGTTCCGCATGGCATTACCTCCATGTCACACAATGTTTCAATTTTTATGTGGCAGATGGTAAGTTAAGCTGTCAATTATATCAACGTAGTGCAGATGTCTTCTTAGGGCATCATTTAATATTGCGAGTTATGCATTATTAACGCATTTAATTGCAAAACGAAGCAGGATTAGAAGTTGAGAGTTTGTTCATACTTTAGAGATGCTCACTTTGTATTTAAATCACTTTAGAACAAGTGGATCTTCAATTGCAGTGAACCTTTTGAGTTACCACAATTAGTGTTAAATATCCTGATCATTATATGATTTAGAAGTTGCAGACGTTGTGTTAGAAGGATATGAATGTCATCCAACGATTAAAGCACCAATTGCTGTTTAATCCAAAGGAGGAAATTGCATGTTAATTTATATTTGGGCACAAGATGAAAATGGTGTTATTGGAAAAGAAGAGTTTTACCATGGCACTTACCAAATGACTTTGAAATTTTCAAAGAAGTCACATTAGATCAAACGATTGTTATGGGGCGCAATACTTTTTGAAGGTATGGGAAGAGATTATTACTAAGAAGACATAGCATCATTGTATCTTATCAAGCAGATTATGATGCAATGGTGCAGAAGTTGTTACTGATATTGAAACTTTAGGTGAAGATGCCAAACATGAAGATATCTATATTATTGGTGGAGCAGTTTTATTTGATTCTTTAAAACATCAAGTAATACACTTTATTGCACAAAAATTCATGCGAATTTGATGGAGATACGTATTTTCCAAAAAGATTTTTCCATGGGAAAAATTTGTAAAAGTCAAAAAGTATGGATGGAACAGTAGATGAAAAATATTTATCCACATACCTTTTGAAAATTTATCAAAAATTGAGGATTAACAATGTTGACTTGGAATGAAATTTTAGCAGAAGAAATGAAAAAGACTATTATCAGGAGTTGCAAGCTTTTTGTTCAAAAAGAGAGAGAAGTCAGAGTATTTCCTGAAGATGTTTTCAGAGCTTTAGAATTAACACCATTTGAGTCTGGGTAGAAAGTCGTTATTTTAGGGACAAGATCCTTATCATGGATTTGGTCAAGCTCATGGATTAAGCTTTTCTGTTCAAAAAGGAATCCCTACTTCCTCCATCCCTATATTTATAAAAGAATTACAAGAGGATATCGGGGAGGTCTTCCAACAGAAGGAGATTTATCTCATTGGCACAACAAGGAGTATTATTGTTAAATACTGTTTTAACAGTAGAAGAAGGAAATGCAAATAGTCATAAAGGAAAAGGTTGGGAAAGATTAACGAATCGATTGATTGAGTCTTTAAAACGAATTGAACCATCCAGTGATTTTCATCCTCTGGGGTAAACCAGCTCAGGATAAGGAAAAACTGATTACAAATCTGAGTCATGTTATTTTAAAAGCTCCTCATCCAAGTCCGTTATCTGCTTATCGAGGGTTCTTTGGAAGTAAACCATTTAGTAAAGTAAATGACATCTTAATCCAACAAGGACAAACTCCTATTTGTTGGAAGGAATAAAAAGGAGAATGATATGAAAAATCGCTTTTTAAACTCTTTCTTTTATGGATGACCTCGTTAACATTTGTTGCTTGTTCAACGAATACCCAACAAGGAACAACTACGACAACTGCTAAGGTTGAAAAATCTCATGATTTGCCAGAATCTCTGTACCGTTTAAAAAAGAAAAAACAATTGGTATTAGAATTGGATTCTTATAAACGTTCGACTACAGCACATATTCAATTACGATATGATGATAAGCCAACAGAACAAAGAGAAAGCAAAATTAATGTTGATCCAGTAGGGATGGCATAACTTTAAATTCCCAATCGATTATTCAGGAAAAGAAGCTTGGTTCATGAACCGTGGGCATTTAGTCGGTTATCAATTTAGTGGACTAAATGATGAACTTAGAAATTTAACACCTATGACAGCATACTTAAATACAGGAAGTATGACAGGAACAGATGAAAAATCCTGCAGGAATGATATTTTATGAAGAAAAATTAGTTGCATGGTTAAAACAAAATAAAAATGCATGGCTGATTATCGAGTAACACCGCTTTATACAGATTCAGGAACTAATTCCACGCCAAGTAGAGTTACAATATGCTGGAATATCTGCTAATGGAAGATTGATTCCGATTCAATTTAATACTCCATTGAAGAAGTGAATGAAGATGGAACAACTAGAGTCATTTTAAATAATGATGCACCAAATGGGAACATTAGATTATCAAACAGGTTTAGCGGAACCAACTATAACAAGTGAGAAACCAAGAGACCACTCAAAAGTGCTGCTAAAAGCAAAATGACCGTACAGTATATGTTGCAAACGAAGGAAAAGCTACGGTATATTGGTATGACATATGCCAGCAAAAACAAATCACAAAAGTAGTCGAAATGAGTGAATCTCAAGCAAAAGCACAAGGAAAACTCATGCGGGTAAAGAATAGAAATAAAGGACTTTTTCGAATGTAGCAAGCTACTACTGGAGAGTCTTTGTTCTTGCAATAATCATAAAATATGATAGTTACATTTATAGTATTAAATTTCTAATATAACGAGGTGAATACATGAGTCAACCTTTAATCGAAGTGAAAAAATATTCATAAACGATATGCAAAATATCATGCCTTAGACAATGTATCCTTCAATATTTCATGAAGGTAGAATTTGTGGCTCATTGGTGAAAATGGAGCAGGAAAAACGACGTTAATTCGTATTATTTCTGGGATTAATTAAACAAGATTCTGGAGAAATTGTTGGACTAAAAGGATGTAAACTGAGTTCGATTGTGGAATCACCAGCTCTTCATTTGAATCTTTCGGCATATGATAACTTTACAGTATCAATTATTACTATGTGGAGAAAATCCTTCTCATGAAAAATAGAGGAAGTATTAAACTTTAGTAGGGTTAGCCAATGTGGATTCAAAGAAAAAGAGCCAAAGGACTTTTTCATTAGGAATGAGACAACGCTTTAGCGATAGGGTTAGCTATTATTGATTCACCAAAATTATTAATTTTAGATGAACCAATTAATGGATTAGATCCAAAAAGGAATTAAAGATATTCGTGATATTTCTAGCAACGTTAAAAATGATTTTAATATTACTATTTTAATTTCCAGTCATATTTTATCTGAATTGGATCTTATTGCTGATGATTATGTCATTATGAGTAAAGGAAAAGTTATTCAGGAAGACTCAAAATCAACAATCTTATCTTCATTAGCAAAAAGTTATCGTTTCAACAGCAACAAATGATACAGCAATGGAAATTTTAACAGCAAAGGATTGTGACTGTACTCTTTTACCTGACAAAATTGAAGTGAAAAATACACCACTGACGATTAATCAGATGATTGATGTATTAAGAAAAATCAGATTGAAATTTTTGAAATTTATAAAGAACAAGTTTCTTTTGAAGAATATTATTTTAATTTGGTTGAAGGAAGGTAAGAGCAATGATGTCAAATTTTTAAAGCGGATATTTATAAAATTAGAAAAAGAAAGAATCTTTTTCGATTTCAATTTTACTATGTGTCTTATTAGAGTTCTTGTTTACATTTGTAATGAGAGAAAAGAGTGGTGACATTGGTGTTATTATGACTTTATCGACTTCAACAGCTTTTTCTCCCATTATTTTTCATCGCAGTAGATTTATTTCGTTTGGGGAGAAGATTTTGTATCCAGAACGATTAATACACAGATTATTAAATCTAAAAATCGTTTGTCTTTATTCATTTATAAAGTTGTGACGACAGTTTTATATTCAACCATCCATTTATTTGTAGGTTATTTATCTGTAGCTGTATTTAGAGGGATTTTTGCAGATAGTGCTTCTTTATCGACAGTGTGGAAATATAGCAGTGTACCAATATCCTTATTTTTATGTATTATGTTCCTGTCTATTTTCATTTTTCAACTATGTTGATAAGGTCAGTTATGCGCAATTAATATATGTAGTAATTGTCATTTTTATTTGATAATTTAATGAGTTTTTCAATGGCAAAATGTTATCGACCCTGAATTGTTGGAACACTTTTACTCTTCAACCAATTAAAGGCTATTACAGGTAGTGGGGACTTTTTAACGCCATCTGTTATAATTGCAATTATTTTTTTAGTGTTTTATACATTATTTTTTTAGTTATTATTTATTTAATGAACGAGAATTTAAATAAGGAGAAAGCTTATGAAGAAAAATTTTTACCATTTATCGTTTTTCCTAGTCATTGTAGCTTTTGGATTTTATATGACTTATAGCAATGCAAAAACAGATTTTTGATTTTTACACAGACTTGGGAATTACAAGAAAATGCGAAACAAAAAGTAGAAATTTATGAACAGAGCAAAATGTGGAATTATCGATTATAGAAACTTCTAATCCTCAAACAAAAGTAACTGTATCTGGAAAAATCTCAAAAACTTCTGTGAATACGATTAAAGATACAAAATCAAACGAGGAAGGATTATATATTCCAATTTCAAAACATGGATTTAGATTATATACTTTGCAATTTGGAAAAAGATACATTAAAAAGTTACAGTTGAATTAGCGAAAAATGCTGACCCATATGAAGTGTTTTTAGATACCGTTAGTGGGGAAGTTAAAAGTGAATGTTCCTCAAAACATTTGATGGGAAAATATGACATCATGTTGAAATAATGGTGCTAAAATAACAGAAAAACCTGAAACAAAGAAACAAGTGCAAGTGTCATTAAAGTGGATGCTTATACAGATGTAACGATTGTAAAAAGGAAAATAATAAATTGAAAGAGCCTTTCGACGAGAAAACGAAAGGCTCTTTTTACGAGTATTTACTTTTTCTAATTTAATTTCTTTTCTAAATGCTTCGATTTCTTCAATCGATAATCCTGTAAGTTTTTGGATTTTGCCATTGGTAAGTTCTATTTGAAGCATATCATGACTTGCTCTTTTTGTTCTCCAAGTGCTACGCCTTGTTGACGTCCAATTTTAATTCCTTGTTCAATTCCCTCGTTCTATACCTTCTTCAAGTTGGTGTTTCATGACTTGATAATATACATCTTCATATTTTTCGGTTCTAGATTTATAGGGTTGATGGAGAAAATCCACCAACCCTATTTTAGTAGAGATACAAAAAGGGCTTCATCCCTTATATTAAAAAGCGTCCAAACTATTTAAGAGGAGATGAAAACCCTATGACAAATATACATGATATTGTACTACAAATCAAAAGATAAAAATGTAATCTGGGAAGATAAAGCGGAGGAAGTATATTTTAGAAAAAGCTCTGTTTTTTCTCACGCTACTTATACGTATTGTCCTGATGCTTGTCCTAATTGTGGCTGTGTAAATCAAGATAATTCTATTGTAAAAATGGTACTGTACTTTCGCATTACCTTAATCAAGTTTCTGGATTACCTGCCTTTCTTAAATTAAGAAAAACAACGCTTTTTCTGCCGTGAATGTTCGCATAGTTTTTACTGCTGATACAACTAGTATTGTTGACCGTCATGGTTTTTATTTCTAAAAATGTAAAGAATGAAATTAAAGTGAAAGCTTGTGATACAGTATCTGAAATCCATATTGCTAAAGAAATGAACGTTTCCTGTTCATACTGTACGTAGAGTTGTTAATGAAACTGCTGATTCTCTTAGAATTCAGTCTTTAAATGAGTTACCTGAACTATGATGTTGGGATGAATTTAAGTCGGTAGCTTCAGCTGAAGCTAGTATGAGTTTTGCTTATTGTGACGCTATTACTCATCAACCAGTTGATGTTGTTCAAGATAGAAAAACTGGAGAATTTAGTTCGTTATTTCAACCAGTTCTCAGAAACTCGACTAAATGTTAAAACAATTTCAATTGATAGTATGCTCCATAAGCATCGAAGTCATTAAACGTTTATTCCCTAAAGCTAAAAATTATTATTGATCCATTCCATATTATTCAAGCTTTTAAACAGAGAATTAAATAAGACAAGAACAAGAAAAATGAATCAAGTACGCTATAAGGATAGACGACTTTATAATAAATTAAAACGTTACTGGAAACTAATATTAAAGAATAGAGATGAACTTCAATCATACAACTATAAACATTAGCATGATTGTTCGATTGGTTAACACATTCTCAAGGAATTGTAGATTATTTATTACAAGAAGTTCCTACATTAAAACCTGAATATGAAACAGTACATCAATTAAGAGAAGCATTCCAAGAACGTGATTTCGATGAATTTAAAGAAGGATTATTAACAGTAGATAGTAAACAGCTTTCAGATGGTTTAAATCTGTTCCTACAAACATTTAAGAAACTTCTACCGTATATTCAAATACATGTGAGTATCCAACACTTTCCAATGGACCTATTGAAGGCATTAACAACAAGATAAAAGTACTAAAAAGAAATGCCTATGGCTACAGCAGTTTTACTCATTTTTAGAAATAGAATTCTATTAATGTCTAAAACTATTTACTCCATCAATCTAAAAAGGAATTAAGCAACCCTGACGCTGCTTAATTCCTTCACTAAAATTGTTTCATCAACCCTATTTGACAAAGAGCCTATTTTTTTCCATTAGTTCTGCAAGCCTCCGTTCTTCCCCTGATAGATTTGAGAAATTCACGATTTTCTGTGCTTCTTTTAATCCTCTGCTTGATTCTGGCTTAATTGTACCATTTTTTTAGAAAGTCTCGCCACTCTGATAAATCTGTATTTTTCTCCTTTCGAGAATGGCTTTATCTGTTAAGTTTCTACTAAATAGATTCGCCAATACGGTTGGTGTTTTTATTTTTAATTTCTCGATGACAAACCAAGTTGGTTAATCCAATCTCTACTGTGCTTCTTGAAATTCTTGAATACTGTAAAAATTGGTAACAACTAATAGAAATAATCGATTTTGCACCTTTCTGCTTTATAGTTTTGCGTATAAGTGGTTGCCATATAGTTAAAGATACGCTCGAAAAAGTCTTTGTGCTGATAAAGTTGCATTTCTATCATAATTTCTATGCCATCCTCTGTAGTAGCTGCTACATCAACAATCGTGCTATACATTACTGGATTCAAATTTTCTATCTCTTTTTGATAAGATTCTATCTGATACGGATTTGTTGGTCTAACATTTATCAGCTTCATTCCTGTCACTGCCTCGATGAAATCTTTCCAGAATATATTCCTTTCCTGTTGTTGTCATCATTTTTGAAGAGTAGGTCATTTGTTGGTTTGATTTTCATAGTGATTTCTCCTTTAATTTTCTCTCACCTTTATATACGAAAAATTTTCCAAAATTAATTTTTAATCTAACTTTTAAATAATTC